>FUFK010047208.1_pt1 | contig 40787 bp, 27 predicted proteins | sample 1021851 | NCBI WGS metagenome assembly FUFK01 (sample SAMEA51879418, study PRJEB19060) | metagenome
TAATGTAAACATTTATGAAAATTGAATTAAAGAAAAAAATTGGAATTTTAGGATTGGGATATGTTGGGTTGCCACTTGCTAAGTTAGCGTGAGTCGAAATAGCCCATTGATTGTTTACGATATTGAGAATCACCGGTGGCTTGAAAACCGAAGCGAAATTGAGTGCATAATGGTAATCTCCTTCAGCACTTGAACCGTCTCCTATCCAAGTGATACAGCATTCATCGAGGGCCTTGTATTGAGATGCCATTGCAACACCCACAGCTTGACTAAATTGGGTTCCAACCGGGCTTGAAACCGAAATGAAACGCCCCTCCCGATAGGTGTAATGGACAGGCATTTGCCTACCCTTGACGTTGTCTTCTTCATTGCCGATACAATGGTTAATCATGCTGACCATGTCTCTGCCTCTAACAAATTGCGCTCCGGGTTGCCTGTAGGTGGGGAATATCCAATCCTGAGTTTCTAATGCCATGGTTTGCGCGATTGCAACAGCCTCTTCTCCATAGGATCGCATGTAAAAGGACAACTTACCAGTACGTTGCATTTTCATCATGCGGTCATCGAATATTCGCATTCTAACCATATGTTCCAAGCCTTCACGAAGCTCATCAGGAGTTAAGTCGGGATTCCAAGGGCCACTAGCGTTACCTTCGAAATCTAGTACTCTTACAAGCCCGTATGCATGGTCTGTGGTTTCAGATGCGGTGCAGTTCGCGGGATCGGGCCTAGAAAGGTCTCCTGGCTCGTTTTCAAATGGTGCGAAACTAGCCTTGTCCCCTGGTCGGAAAGGAGCGGAGGGTACATGCAAGGTTACTTGCTTCTTCTTTTTCGCTGCCATAATTCTGTCTCCTATTATTGGTTCATATTATTTTGTGCCCTGAGGACAATCGAGCCTCATTGGTGGCAAGAAGATCTTTGCTTGGATTCAAATGGCTAATTGCTGAACCTGTAGAGTCTCTTGTAACGACTGGTTCCCCGCCCATTGCTTCTTCCCAAAGCAAACCCGCTCGGTAGGATGAGCGTACTAACGGCCCACTAGCAACCGCAGTGAATCCCATTNCTCTCGCGGCTTGATCCCATTCGGCGAAAGTTTTCGGCTCAGGAAATCTATCGACTGCAAGATGTTTCCAACTCGGTTGAAGATATTGGCCCAGAGTGATTAACTCAACTCCAACGCCTCTTAGCAGTTGCATTGCTTCAACAACTTCTTCATCGGTTTCTCCTACACCGACCATTATGCTAGATTTTATTGCCAAATCTGGCCTTAATCGCTTAGCTTCTTGTAGGATTTTCAGCGATTGTGTAAACGAAGCACGAGGGTCGCGAACAGTGGAGTCCAACCTGGGCACACATTCTACATTGTGGGCGAAAACTTTGAGCGGTAATTCATCAAGTAAATCGGCTAGCGCCTCAAGATTCCCATCTAGGTCAGAGCAGAGTAATTCTAGTCCAACATCAGGGCATCTTTCGTGTACAGCTTTGATACAATTGCGGTAATGCTCTGCGCCTCCGTCTGCTAAGTCGTCACGATTGACTACTGTAATTACGGCGTGACTAACGCCCATTCTATCTACAGCTTCAGCGAGTTCGGCAGGCTCGTTTGGATTCAATGGAGGAGGGATTTTCTCTGTCCCGACTGCACAGAATCTACATCCTCGTGTACAAACCTCGCCTGCAATCATGAAAGTTGCAGTCCCTCTACCCCAACAATCGTGTATGTTTGGGCATCGAGCCTCTTCGCAAACTGTATGCAACCCGTGTTCGTGGACATTAGATTTTGTCTCATTAAACCGGCTTTGGGCATTACCTGTAGGGAGTGTAGTTTTGAACCAAGAAGGCAGCCGCTTTCTTTCCGCTTTTCGGCGTTCTTCAGCGCTAATCCTGACCGGGCCTCCACAGCTGCTGGACGGCACTTCAGTGCCATTTGCTTGGGGCAGCGGTACACCCATTGATTACGAGGAGTGGACACACGGCGTTAATCATTCTCCTCAAACCCCCAGATGAGGCCTTTCAAAACGAGGAGACATATACGAGACTTCGCTCGCAAGTATGGATGGCTCGCAGTGCTGCACTCGTGACAGGAGGTGCAAAGAGAATTGGCGCTGCGATTTGTCTTCACCTAGCACAAAAAGGTCACTCAGTGGCAGTTCACCACAATTCGTCTGCAAAAGACGCCGAGGAATTGGCAGAGAAGATTAGAGGATTTGGTGTCGATGCTTGCACGGTAAAAGGTGATTTATCGAATCCGGAAGAATTTACCAAAATTATTTCCAAGGCATCATCAAAAATTGGACCGATTTTACACCTAGTGAATAATGCCTCAAAATTCGAGCATGATGATATCGAAAGTTTTGATGATAAATCTTGGAATCAGCATATGGACGTAAACGCAAAAGCACCTCTGATGTTAACCCGGGAATTACTACAAAATCTCCCCGAGAATATGTCGGGGTCAGTGGTCAATATTTTGGATCAGAAAATTGCAGCACCTAATCCTGATCACATTTCGTATACTGCCTCAAGATTTGCTCTTCTAGGAATAACCGAGGCTCTTGCGAGAGGCCTTGCGCCTAAATTGAGAATAAACGCTGTCGCACCAGGTCATACCTTAGCCAGCCCCGACCAAACAGAAGCGGGATTCAATCTAGCCCAGTCTCAAAGCCCACTTGGGTACGGTCCTTCCCCAGATGATATTGCTCAGGCTGTAGTTTTTCTCATTGAAGGAAATTCGATTACTGGACAGGTAATTTTCGTCGATGCTGGAGAAAGATTCCTTTCCAGAAGCCGGGACGTCGCATTTGAAACGGAGGGTGTTTGATGACTTCACATTCGGACGCCTTAATGCAAATGTTTTCTCGCAATCAAGCGGCCACTTGTTTATTCCTAGAGAAGGTAATTAGACAGGTGGATATAGGCGTGCATGACCACGAAATTGGTACACCACAGCGTCTTTCTTTCGACATTTACGTTATGCTATCTGGGGACAGCGCTCCGGAAGAAGATGAAATTTCTCAAGTTCTTGATTACGAATACTTGGTGGCAGTATTAGATGAGACTTTGAATTTGCAGCGCGCATCACTATTGGAAACACTTGCAAACCGTTTGTTGGATAGAATACTAAAACCTCACTCGGTTGAGGCTGCTACTGTTGTAATCACCAAATTGGATGTCTTGGACGGAGATGGTCAATTGGGCTGTTCTATCACTCGAATAAAGTAGTGGTGCAGGGGGTGGGATTTGAACCCACGAAGCTCTACGCACCGGAGCTTAAGTCCGGCCCCTTTGACCAGCTCGGGTACCCCTGCGAGGTCTCTGAGGACCTTATCAGACTTGAAACGAGCGGATTTACGCCCCCTCTTGGGGGCGTGTAAAAAACGATGCAAATAGCACTCGGACTTCACGAACGCTTTAACACCCCTCCGAGTGCGGGTAGACGATGAGTGGGAGCAGTACGCCGTTTCGAGATGGCAAGTTCACCCAAATTGCGATATTCCTCGCGATTTTGATGATAACTCCTCAAATGGCCACTTTTTTCACAGAACCAACCTATCTTCAAACGGACTCTAGGGCAGAGAATTCAGAGGATATCGAATCCAAAATCTACACACTCTATTTTGCAGAAGCCAACTCGTCTTCTGGAGGTGATGGCCACATTTCAACAATGGTCCCTGAGTCAGGTGGTCAATCGACCTCTAGTGCACTAGATTCTACAATAGAGTTCACAACTGGAGATTTGTTGAGTTCCCTCGAAATCACTGGTCGGCCAAAACATGGATCGTCCAGCGGTCAATTTTACATTCCAGTGCAATTTTTCCTCCGCGCTCAGGGACCTAGCAACTCCCAGGTCACCTGGGATATTGTGATTAGTGCAAATGGCAATACCGTTGGCTCCGAGTCTTGGGAAACAGACGCATGTAATCCAGGGATAACTAACTCTTGCAACTTCGATCATGAACTATTCGAAGTCATATTGGACGGCGGAGATGGTTTTGTTATCCAAGATGGTAATGAATTAACAGTTGAGGTCTCTGCTGAAATGTCTGGATGTGAAAGTTCAGGCGGCCCATTTGGAAGTAGTTGTGAAGCAGAGGTGGCATGGAACGAGATTGATGGAGAAAGCAATCGATATTCCCAGATGGAAGTAGAAACTAACGCCATTGCTGACAGTGAAGTCATACTCCAAAGAGATGGTGCCGAACTCGCAGACGGAGTAGAATTAGAATGGTATCCGAATGACGTATTGGCCGATCGAACAATGCAATTCTCTTTCGATGTGAAGAGCGCCTTTGGTAGAGAAGACATGGATTCTGTGAAATTACTGATGCGGGATCCAAATGGAAATTACCGCATAGACCATGAGATTTCATCAGATGATGATGGTATTAGGGACACTAGTCAGGGTATTTTCGGCACCTACACGTGGACTTATCCAAGTGGTCTTCCTTCAGGAGAATACACTGTTGAATTGGAAATTACTGACGTTCAAGGTAACGCATTCCTTGTTGAGCATGAACCTGTTGAAATGAAACAATGGGGTGTAGCGATTAACCACCGAGAAGACAGAACTGTGGAATATGTTGCCCCCGATGAAACAACTCCGGTGCCACTTCAATTAGTCCACAGAGGAGATTCTACCAAATCAATGACTGTAGAGCTTGAGTTGCTTACTAACCTAGGTAGTTCATGGCTTGTTGAGTTCGATTCACCAGGTGGTTACACCCTGAATTCAGGTGGTGACATTCTGAATCCAATACTTACTATAACGGCTCCTGATGATTTGACAGGAACGCCTGATAAAATTGAGATTAGAGCAGTCGCAGAAGCNACNATAGAAGGTGTTCAAACCGTTGTCCATCAAGACCTCCTTTCCCTCGATTTAGAAAAGCTGGAAGTCTATCAACCTCCAGATGTATCGATATGGAATGAAGANCACGATATACCAATTGCTAACTCTAGCCGCCCGGGTGATATCGACCCAACAATACCAAGATATGTTGAGGACAACCAATTCAATACGTTCTTACTAGAGATTTTCAATACAGGATTCGACACAGATAATTTCAGAGTAGATATTCTAAAGCGTTCTAAGTCAATTATCCAGATTTACGACAACGATACAGGTGAAAGAATCCTAGAAGATGATGGAGATGGAACTTTCCATATACCACCACTAGAGAGGCATTCAACTCAGATTCTTCGTTTCAATGTAAAACCTTCAACAGACCGAGAGGACCCAGATATCGGGATGATTGAGATTGAGGTAATAAGCAGTGGAAATGCCTCCCTCAGGACTACGGTTGAGTTTACAATTCAGAGAACATTCGGTATTCGAGCAGAAGTATCGCAAGATTGCGATGGCACACCATTAGGCCACATCCAAGTGTCCCTTTGTTCTACACTTAACGACCCCGAAGTGAATCTACGTGCCCGCATAACGAATAGTATGACGAGCGGAGAATCCGCTACTCAATGGCAAATAATCAATCCAGCAAGCCTTCCAGAGAATACCGATAGATTGGCGGCTTATGGCCAATGGGAATACAGAATTTTGGATCAAAATGGTTCAGCTGTACCTCAGGTATCTCTAGGTCCTGGTGACTTCACAGAGGTGTTTGTAGTAGTCACTCTAACCGACCAAGTCATCGTTGGTAACCACACTGTTTACCTAAGAATAAGAGAGGATACATCAGATTCAAATCCAAGATATTTCGATTTGCCAATGGTATTCGAAGTTGATGCAGATGAACCCGACCTTTCAATTGTACAAGTTACCTCAAACCGAAAACTCGCACCCGGTGGTCTTTATTCCTTCCAATTTGAGGTTCGAAACAAAGGTAACAGCCCACTAATTGTTCTACTTGATGCCGAAGTACAAGGCGCGTCTGGATGGAATGTAGACATAGGAGGTCCCACAAGTTCAAGGTTAATTGAATTGGACGCGTTTGAAGAGGTGACCTTCACACTAGAAGTCTCTGTTCCATCCTCTGCAAATAACGGCGATACAGCGAAGATTACGATAACAGCAGAACCTCACGACACTGAGCAGAGCTGGCCTGATGAATTCACAGCCGAAAAGAATCTCAATATGGTGGTGGGAATTGATGGTATTTTTGAACGTCTAATAAATGAGGTAACCAATCCTCGTGCATCTACATTAATTGTAATGGTAGTTGCGATTTTGCTAATTTTTGCGGGCGTCCAAAGCCGAATGAATCGCAGAAAATGGGCAGCCCATTTGGCTCTAATTGAGGCTATGAAAGAGGCTGAAAATGACGATTCAGAAGTCGACTCTGAGGAAGATTCAGAAACTCCAATCGTTGAGGAAGAGGAAGAGGAAGAGATGGTTTATGACGACGATGATATAGAACTCGTATGAGTTGAACTCTAATCATCGTCCGAACGACGCTCCATTCCGCTTAAGACCCGTATGAACCGCCGTAGGCGGTAGAGGGTGTACATGATGTTCGGCAACTCGAGTCAGAATAATCTTGTAATCGCNCGAAGAAAGGAACGTTCTGCGGTTGTATTTTCACTTCTTATGTTGCTAACTTCTTACTCCGCGATTGAATTCGCAACCTGGGAGGCTATGGGGTCAACAGATGCTGATGGAGACGGCCTCCCATATGGATTGGAATACTACATTAACACCCAACCGCAAGATTGGGATTCCGATGGTGATGGTTTACCAGATGGCTGGGAATGGCAGTATGGACTCGATCCACTTTCAGCTTCCGGAATCAATGGCTCAACCGGAGATCCTGATGGAGACTCCCTAACTAATCTCAATGAGTACCAATATGGAATACCTGCTAATTGGGATTCGGCAACAACTCCCAATAAACTCGATAATGGAGTTTGGTGGAATGGCACAGTTCCAGTAAGCAATTGGGATGAAGAGAGTGCTATGCAGTTGATTCAAGGATTGAACTCAGATGGTGCCGATGAAGACCCAATGGGGAATATTTGCTTCAACACATTCGACGATGACCATGATGGAATGGTCGACAGTTGGGATGGCGACAATGACGGTGATGCCGATTGTTCAAGCAATGACGATGATGGTGATAATTTAACCGATGAAGATCCTGATGGTTGGGATACAGATGGTGATGGAATGCCTGATGGGTGGGAGGTTGCCAACAACCTTGATCCGACCTCAAATACGGGTGACGATGGTACTAATGGCGACCCTGATGGTGATGGCTTAATCAATCTCTACGAATACGTTAATCCTGCTTGGGACACAAGGAATGGTACCACAAATCCCCCAACTCAATATTGGCGGCCTGGGCCGGATAATCGGACCAATACTGAATCTCCTTGTAATCCTGTNTTGGGGCTTGGNCCCGGTTCCCCTCCTTGCTCTTTATTTACAGCTGAAGTCGATGGAATTACTTACACTGATCCCAACAATAATGACACCGATGGAGATGGACTAAATGATTCATACGAAGCATTAGTCCTTCTCACAGACCCCACAGATGATGACACTGACGGGGACGGCATTTCAGATGGTGTTGAGGTCAATGGCTCATACGGAAATCCTCCACAAGCCTCTGACCCTAGGAACAATAATACGGATGGCGACCAATTTGATGATGGAGAAGAAGATACGAATTTCAATGGAGTTGTTGACGCTAACGAAACCGATCCCACTAGGATAGAAGATTCTGGTGATTTTGATGGGGACGGAATACAAAATTGGGAAGAAAATGCCACCTGTACACTATGGAATGTCGCTGACACAGATGGTGGAGGAATCGATGATGGTACGGAACTTTCACCCGCCCATGCCACAGATCCATGTACGTCAACTTACGAATTATATCTTGATGTAATCACATGGGTGCCTGTTGATTTTTCTGTAACGGTGAATAATACTAGCAAATTAGATCCAACTCCGCTTGATTGGCGTCAAAATGGGGCTCCAATGGCTTATTTTGAATCTGCAGCAGGAAACAGAACTCCATTCCAATATACTTCAATCGATGGCAATATCTTACGCTCAGTTTCAATCACTATGCCCTCAGACGCCCTCTATGTTGTTGTGCTCAATGGTTCTTGGTGTTGGGATGCATCCCTAGGTTCAGCCAATGAACAGCATTGTGATGACGATTACCTAGACACAGATGGAGATGGTCTAGCAGATTGGGAAGAGTCATTGGGTTCATGGGGCTTTGAATCAATACCGACACTAACCGATTCAGACGGTGACGGAGTCAATGACCTTGATGAGGTAATCAATAACACAGATCCACTTGAACCTTGCAGTAATCTGGCTGATTTCGACGGGGACGGTCTGAATAATTACTTCGAAAATACTACTGGTTGTCCATTGATATTTGGTATTGAAAATGGAAATATGTCGCTTGATAATTATACCACTCTATGGAATAATTCTGATACCGACAATGGGGGTGTAATAGACTACCAAGAATATCTCGACGGAACCAACCCTCAGAATAATCCAGATGACGACTTGAACCCATTGGACACGGATGGCGATGGAATTCCTGATACAATTGAACAAGAAATAGGCACGGATTGGTTAGATCCGGATACAGACGGCGGAGGAATTCCTGATGGTCAGGAATGTTTACCAGAGTATTGGGATAATGGTTGTGTGGATTCATTGTTTGATCCTTGGGATCCGACAGATGATATTTCTACAAACATGCTATACTTCTTCGCTGAGAATACAACCGCTGGAATTGATTACAACATAACTCATTATTGGCGTTGGCACACATATGACTCCTACATAGGTGCCTCTTGGGGTGTCAATACTAGTCTAATCGGATACACACCAATGTTCCCAACATGGTCTACAACTCAGGGCGTTGCACATCCAGACTTTTGGGACAATTCGGCTCTACATTCATGGCAAATTTCATTCAGTAACAATGGAATATTAAATCCAGGCGATGAATTGATTGCGCCGCATAATGCGGTAAATTACACAGGTTGGAGTGATGTAGCTGCAGGCTTGAATTTCTCAAATTATACACGAGATGTTTTGATAGATTCATCAATTGTCAACCAGCTCTACGTCACAACTCCACAAATCATTTTCACCGATTCTATTCGAGAAAATACAACCGCATTCCAAAATAGCACTTATGCTACTGATTACAGAGGATTTAGCAATGTTACGACAATCACACAAGCCGTCCTCAATGAGAGTGGCTGGACTTCAGCCTGGGATCAAATCGAGGCTATACAGCAATTCCTGATTAATGGGAACAATACTACCACTTTCCTCAGAAATCATGCCGGTTCAAACTTGAATCGCAGCGGATCAGGCATTTTGAGTTCTCTTGATGACACCTCGGTATGGATTCTAGAGGAAGCTCATGAAGGAGATTGCGATGAGTTTGCAACTGTGTTTGCAGCTATGTTGAGAAGTATAGGATTGCCAACCAGAAAAGTCACAGGATTTTCTGGAGGGACTTGGGTCGATAACGGATTCGAAGTTTATGGAAATGATTTCTCATGGTGGGTTGAAGTCCACCTTCAGACAAATGCAAATCAAGGCGAATTAGATCTTGGTTGGATTCCGTTCGAAGCNTGTCCCGAGGTTTCAGTTGTAGAAGTAGTGGATGAAATGTGGTCTCCTAATTCTTTGGAGAGAGATTACTCCTCCGGTAACATTTCTCTTAATGGTACATTACAATTCGTTAGTAACTCCTCAAGCATAGAGGGCATTAATCTAGAACTGTACTTGGTACCCGATAATGAGACTGCAGATGTACCAGGAAGTGCTGCATTGGCCAGTAGACTAATCGGTACTTCAACAACTGATTCTGAAGGGTTCTTCTCATTCAATGGTTCTCCTTCTGAGATGATTAAGCCAGGTTTTGGTTCACTAGTAATATTGACTCAGAAACAAGGATACGTTGGAGTTCAGAGTGTTTCTTTCCCGTGGTCAATTAACATAACAGATGATGTAAATCTGTCAATCAGTAGCCCCGAGCCTGCGGAGCAACCTATGTTGGGTGTAGGGGTAAATTCAACCGTTACTGGAAACATGGCCTGGGCTAATCTTCCACAAACAGACCCAGCCATGTTAGATACTCTACAAGTACTCCTAAATTATACAACAATCGAGGATGGAGATATTAACTTAATTTCAGATGTTGGCTCTGGTGGATATTTTGAGTTCACGATTCCGATTTCAGAAAATGAACCTCTAGGCTTGATCAATGCTAGTTTGGCATTCTTAGGCTGGCATCAAACAGATTTGAACAATGCCAGCAATCCAGAATATCATCTAAGGCCAAACGCGATTGATTTTAATTTCAACATTACACCTTCACCAAATCTAACCATTTCTTTGGAAGGCAGCGACGCAAACAACAGTATCCTAGATATCAATCAATTAGTTTTCATTAATGGGACCGCAGTTAGTAGAGGACCATCCCCCGAGCCTTTGAATGGCTCACTAACTTTCCAAATGCGAAGAGCAGGAACAAACGGCCCCTACACAGACCTCGCAACCTGGCAACTAAATTCTAGCGATTGGACAACAACACCGGGTCAATTTTCCATTGAATGGGATTTCAACGAGTCTTCTGTACCAATCCCTGCAGGTCTTGTTGAGGTCAAATTCATCTATTCTGCAGAAGAATTATTCGCAACAGATGAGGAATCCTTCTTGTCTACATTTGGTATCAGGTCCTATGTGGAATTTGAGTATCAATTAATACCTACCGAGAGGGGTACTGAGGCTTTGGTTGGTGTGCAATTATCTGACCACACAGGAACTTCTGTTGCGGATTTCCCCGGACTATACAGCGTCGATTTCAATGGCACTGAAGTGTTCAATATTACCGACCCTGAATCTGGTAGTTTCAATGTAGTTTGGGTCCCAAATTCAAATATTTTTGCAGGAGATTACCTTTGGCGACTTAACTACACAGGTTCGACTTGGCTAAGGCCTGGTTCAGTGCTTGATACAATTAGGATCCAAGGCAAAGCCAATGTAACAGTCACTTTGGGTTCCGAATGGACTGATAGAGGTACAGTGACATGGGTCTCGGGTGTAGCGCAGGATATTTTCCACCTAACTCCGATTACAGGAAATAACTCTTCAATTGTTATTCAATTAGAGATACCATCCGATTTACCGCCAAGTCCCGACGGAAGCCCAGCCCCTCCAGTTATTCGTACACTCGCTAGTGGATGGATTAATGAGACAACAGGTGCTTACAACTACTCATTTACTATGCCTACAGATGTTCGTTCTAGTGCTTACTTCCTACGCTTTGTTCTAGACTTCTCAACAAATGCTGAGGTACTTGGCCCGTTCTATACTACTCTTGCACAGACAAGAGTCTTGACTGGTCTTCAAAGCGAGTTTGTAGTGGATGCTGAACCTCAATCAATCATCGTCATTGCTGGTACTACTCTTATTCTAAATGCTACAATTACAGATATCGCAGATGATTCTGTGGTGTCAGATGTGGATGTTGACTTATACTTCGATTGGGGTGGTCCGAATCAGGTAATTATTGACTCAGCAACAACAGATATCGATGGTGTTGCAAGATTTAATCCTACTATTCTAGAAGACACTACTCCAGGGTTCTACGACCTTCGAGTACATGCCGCTGAAGATCTAACAGATAACCTAACAGATGCCGACGCAGGGCGCTGGATCGGTAATGATACATTTGCCAATTTAACTGTGCAGGTAGACAGTCAGGTCGAAATTATCTCAATACCTCAAGAAGTAACTGCGGGGCAATCATTTACTCTTTCCGGACAAGTGTTGGATGGATTCGATGGAAATAGAAGTGTCAGTGGGCCAATGGCTGTAGAAGTCTTCTTCCTCAATGATTCAAGTGAAACTTTAGTATCCAGTCATACAACAACAAACAATGGTTCGTTCTCGGTATCAGTCCCAACAGACCCATTCGGAGATGGAGTTTCAAGTGGCACGAAAACTGTAGTCGTGAGCGTGATTGAAGGAAGTTCTCCATTCTATCTTACAGGTACGGGTAATGCCTCTATTCTCGTAAAGGGAGTCACTCGATTCACAGATAGGACACCAATAATCCAGACAGTTGTTGACCGGGGGACATCGATTACATTCGGTGCTCGATTGACTGAATTTTCGGATAATGACCTTCCGGTTGGAGACACGCAGGTTGCGGCTAAGTTCCACGACACATGGTTGCCTGAAGGAGTAACTAATGGCCAAGGATTAGTAAATTTCACATTCGATGTTCCACATTCTCACCCACTTGGATTAATTGGAATTACACTATATTTCAATGGCTCATCAACTCTACACACAACAACTACTGTAATGAACCAAATTTTCGTTCGTTCACCTACCAATCTAACAATCTCAACAGTAACCGATAACCCAATTGCGGGCGAATCGTTCAATGTTAGTGGAACTTTACTTTCTAGCAATGGTACAGGAATAATGGATAGAACAGGGGCGGCTTTACCTTCTTCACTGACGTTCTCAATAGATGGCACTGATTCAGGATTCCAAGCCACGGGTGGTGTGGTGAATCCAAATGGGACTTGGAATGCAATAATTACTCTCGGACTATCTTTCCCTAGAGGTACTCATAATATTACAGCAAGCTACACTCCGACCGTAAATTATTACGGTTCTAGTAGCGATATAGGTACTTTTGACAGTAGAGGTTACTCCCTAATCTCAATCTTAGATCCCGCAGACCTAGATCCTGATAGAAGGGTTGTTAGAGGCGATGATGTTAGTGTTAATCTTTCAATCATAGACAATGCTGGTCAATTGGTCGAAAATGCGGAGATTGACATCCTAGTTGATGGTTCATTCATTCAATCTGTAACAACTGATGCAACTGGTCGAGCAACTTTGATTATTCCAGTAGACTCACAAAGAACCCAAGGCTCAATGTTAATTTCAGCAGAATTCCCTGGAATAAATGGTACTACAGGATTGATAGGAGATTCCACTTGGTCTCGAGTAATCGTTCTGGCACCAACTGTAATCGAATTCACAGAATTAACTGGATCTATGATTGCTGGAGAAAACATTACCTTCACTGGCACACTTCTAGATGAACATGGCCAATTATTGACGGACAACGGTCTAATTTCAGGTGGAGTGATCCATATTTGGATTGATGGAATTGATGTTGGTTCAGCCTACACAACAGTGTCTAATGCTTCCACAGGGCAATGGAGAGTTACCTATGATTTACCATTAGACATGGATTACGGTGCTCATACGGTTACAGCGAAATTCCTCGGAGGATTTACTTGGGTTGACCCTATGGGTCAAGGAGATTCTTTGAATCCTGAATATTACCTATCTTCTGACACTACAGTAGGATTCAATGTCACACAAACATCTCAAGTCGTTCTTACGACTCCTCCTGGTGAGGTGGATAGGAATCAACTACTCCTGATTGAGGGAATGCTTACCGATGGAGCAGGTCGTATACTAGGAGATAGATATCTAGAAGTCACTATGAATGATCAATTCTTAACGGGCCTACAAGTAGAGGAAAATGGTACATTCAGCGTATATCTCCCAATCCCACCAGATATGCCTCTAGGGCCTCGCTTGGTGAAGATAATTTTCCAAGGTGAAGAGTTCATACTATCTTCAAATTCAACTACAGTATTCACAGTATACGCACCGACCATCATTTCGATAGATCCTCCAAGTGCTTATGCCGTAGGGGACGAAATGAGACTAACGGGAACTGTTAGAGATAATCTTCCAGATGGAGAATTGGCAAATCATTCACTTGAGATTTTCATTGACGGAACTTTAGTCGGTATCACAACGAGTCGTGAAAATGGAGATTGGTCTTTCAATTGGGTAGTTTCAGACTTCTTGGACATCGGCTTCCATACAATAACTGTAACCGCGCCCGCACAAGGCTACTACAGACCAGGAAGTGTAGATGCCAATCTAACCATTGCTTACCACACTGCGATTAATCTGCAGGTAGATGATGCGTCGGTTACTAGAGGAGAACAATGGAACTTCACAGGTCGATTATTTGACTCAGATACCGCAGGGGCACCAGGTCTTTCGGGTCGAGAAATAATAGTCTCTCTTGACGGTGTAGAAATCAACCGAATTACTACTGGCAATGATGGAGTTTTCGAATTCGACTATTCAATTGGCTACCTAATCGCAAGAGGTGGGCATGATGTTAGATTCACCTTTGAAGGTCAAACATTCTACCTTCCAGTTGAATATAACATGACGGTTTATGCAAAGGCAGATATCCAGATTGAAGTTCTTTGGGAAACCGATTTGATAATTCGTTCAGATGAATCAAAGGAGATTAAACTGGTTGGAAGGATTGTCGAAGTCGGTGGCGAAAGCAACGTCATTGAGGGTATGGAAGTGGTCTTGCTTTGGAACGGTTTAGCAGAACCTTCAATCCTAGTTTGGGACGAGTCCACAGGCCACTTCGAACTAAACTCTCCAGCTCGCTCAACGATGCCCCCTGGTGAATTATCACTCACAATATCCGCACTCCCTGATGCTGATAGATTCCTAAACGGTGTCGATATTGAGCATATAGTCAACATCCGAGTTCCTGTGACATTTACATTTACCCCGGATAGCCATCATATCAAGGAAAACCAGAGGCGAATAAATGGTACAGTAACCGTTACCGCCAACGATACGGGGCTACCCGTTGAAGGCATTTCCATTGTCGCTAGACTCGTCAACCAATCAGTGATACATTTCCAAAATGTCAAACTCACCGATTCAAATGGCATAATGGATTATGATTTCACAATACAAAACCAACCAGCCTTTTACAACCAAAATAAGTGGGGGGAACTATCTCTACTATTCCAAACAGACTCTCAACTAATCAGTCCGAATGACCGTTTGTGGTTGAACAATGATTATTCTGGTATCGAGATGACTTACGAAGATCCAGCGCCTCTCTTCACATTCTGGCAAATTATTGCTCTTATCGGCATGCTCTTGATTTTAGGAACTCTCGTTGGATTAGGTCTGTCTCTCAGAAGACGCCGATTAGCGGCACTTGAGGAGATTGCAGATATTTTCAGTTATACAGCTGAGTTACTAGCTGCTGGAGACGAAATCCGAGAGGCTATATTCACTTGTTATGAGAGTCTTTGCAACATACTAATGAGAAATGGATTCCTTCGTCGAGACTTCGAAACTGTAAGGGAATTTGAAATGGCAATTAGAAAGGCCTTACCGATTAGTGAAGAAGCACTTGTGGCATTAGATCGAATTTTCGAAGAGGCCAGATATTCGTCTCACAAGTTGGGAGATGGTCATAGACAAAACGCTCAGCATGCGCTATCAATGGTATTGCAAGAAATTGATGAGTTACAAGACGTACCAGAGCGAGATTCATTTGATCTCAGCGAAGCAGTCGCCTGATTAATCAAAATTCAGATGAAGAATTCCATCTGAAATAATTGCAGACTCTACATCCATTGACGCTGGAACCGAAAGTGTGCGAATCATCCCTCCGAAGCGTTCAGGAGCAATCACTCGGACTAATCTTCTTCCATCGTCTATTGAGGTAGTTACCGAAAGTTCTGTTAGCGAATCCGTATCTAAATCGATGTCAAATCCCGCTTTTGCCGCCTCTCTATCTAATTCTTCAAAGGCAACACTCTGTGAATCCAATGACCTAGAATGTGTCTTTGATTCATCTATTTTATCAGAAATCTGCGTCAATACCTCGTTATGATTACTCTTTGCCGATTCAAGATGCGGTAGGTCTGCCAAAAACCGTTGATGCATGGTTTCAGCGTTTATATCCAATCCTCTATCCAGATTGTCATCCAATTCTTCACCAAGGGTCTTGGAACCTTCAACTTCGACCTTCCGCCACATAGTTACTCAACCTTGCGAAGAATCCGACTTTGATGAATCCATTGACTGAATCTCACTCTATAGCCGGTTCAGGAAAGCGTTGGAAAAACCTCTTCGCTAGACGACCAGTTCTCTCGGCGTCTTGGCTTCTCATCACCATTAGGTTTGTAGGAATGCAAAATCTGTACGGCTTTTCTTGAATTCTTTTTTCTAGGATTACTACAAGTGCTCTATCCTCGGATTTCCTGATTGGTCGACCTATCGCTTGTAGTAAACTGTTTACCGCTGGTTGATGGCTAGAGTATTTTCTTGCAGCGTTAACTCCGAATTTATCTTGGCAATAGTCAGTCAATGCCTTCTGTCGTGCACTTGGGGGAGGTACAGGTAGTCCAATACAAATTACCGCATCTAGTATATTTTCAGGATAATCAACTCCTTCTGCTAATTTACCTGAAAGAACTCCACAAAGCATGATTCTGTCGTTAGTTCTACGTTTACGATATAGATTCTCAACCATTTCCCCGACTTGCCGCTTACTCATTCGGGAACTCTCCTTCTCTATCTGGACACCCCATGGAATCCAGCGATAATCGTCCAACACCATATCCAACATTGCATAACTTTGTGCAAATAACGCAACATGCCCTGGTGTATTTCGTAAAACCTCTATTACATGGTCACGGATATTGTTCGTATTGGTTTCTCCACGTTCGGTATATCTCGAGGTGGTATTTTGGGCTACTAAAACAGGCCTTCTTTCCGACAAGAATGGTGAATCATAGTCCGTAGCAAACACTTTCCTTTCTTCATTTTCTGGTAGCCGCAATAAATCTCTATACATTTCAGCCGGAAACAATGTTCCTGACATTAGTATAGAACCGCGGCAAGAGGCAAAAAGAGGCCCGGAAACTACCCCTGGATCAAGTAGAAAAGATCTCACTCTAGGCTCATCAAGTAATTTGTCAAAAACCAATACAAGGGCAGAAGAGCCTTCATATTGCCCACAGGTGGTAATGAAGGCGGCTAATCNTTCACTACTGGTTTCTCTTTCATCATCATCCTCATTTTCTAAATCTACACGAACTGAGTATAATTGTGCAACTAGTCTATGCAGGCTAGAGAATCTTCCCTTTGGGTTTTCTTCTAGTGTTTCGTTAAGTATAGTTTCCATCTCTTCTAGTAGATTACTAGTATCTATTTGCATATCTTCATCATCTGAGCGAGCTAATTCTTTTTCCCTTGCAGAGAACCAAGTTGGCATCTGAGATTGAAGCCGTTTTAGTGATCTTTCAGCCCATTCCATTTCTTCTAATTCTACATCTTCTCCTTTTGATGCCGCCAATTCAACGGATGTTTCTAAGTGCTCTTGTACCTCAAATCGTGCATCTCGAAAGGTGTTAGAGATTATTCGACGTTCCATTCCATTACGAACTCTATCTGGCAAATTATGTGCCTCATCAACAATCAGAATAGTGTTTTCAATATCCACTCCCATAGAAGTTAATGATGCCTCTCTAACACTATCAATGAAAACNTGATTGTAATCACAAACCAATATGTCACAATTTTTCACTGTCTCTCTAGCTGTTGCCCAAGGGCATAGATTAACTCGTCTACTATTCTGAATTAAATCGTCAACGTGAGTAGGCCTTCGCAGAATGTTCGCTTGCATATCAGCTCTCAATTCATCTCTCATCGAGCCGTCCAAATCATCTTCGCAGTCGCATTTTCCACTCATTCTATCGACATTGCGACACATACCTTCGCGACCGATTAGATCTACCAATCTAATCGAAGGCTCTGTTGTGCCAAGCTTCTGGTTAATTTTCTGAACAGTGTCTACAACTATCCTATGTTGCGATTGACGACCTGTTAGGAATAATATTTTCAGATTGTCAGAAGAAGATCTCAGTACGTTAATCGCACTGGCTAATGAGGCTGCAGTCTTCCCTATTCCTGTGGGGGCCGAAGCCAGCAAAGTCCCCTCACACAATAGTGCCTCAATCCCATCGGTAATCATGTCCGACTGAGATTCTCTAACTTCGGGGTGAGCGAAGTACCTCGCCGAAGAATCGACTACTTTCGAGGCCATGGTTTCTCACCTGCTGATAGACCGCCCAAGAAGATTGGCTTTATCTATGGTGAAATTTGAACCAAATCAAATGCAAACAATTCTGTGAAATTTGAATATTAACTAATTGAAAAGAAAGTCTCAGCCAGATGAATCTGTAAGAAATTAGGTGTGCCCCGCCCGAATTGGGCGGGACGGTGTGTGTTGAGTTTCAATTTTCACGATTTTCTAGGTCGTGATGTCTGCTACGTGTTGAAAGGTCAGGTCGCTCGTGTCGAGGGGCATCAGAGGGCGAGTAACCCACCGCGTTGGATAGTTTTGCCCTCTTTCGAAGACCATTGAATCCTACAGTAAGGATTGCTCGAGTAGAAGTTTGTGCGGAGGGGCGACTTTGCCGCCCCCCCGCGGAGTTTGAGTGCATCCCATTCTCACCCATGTCTCTCACCTCATTGTTCAGTCGAATCGTCAAATCGAGCACGAAGCTCTTCCAGGCGCTTACTTAGCACCGCGTCGACTGTTGCATCGTCAGTAGAGGAGCGCGCTATGTGTTCGCGCGCTGCATATCTTAGGACGACGTCCGGTTGTTCTCCATGTATTCGACAAAAGTCGTCCAAGCGAACACTCAGGTCAGGACCTAATTCTACCTCGATGCGGGTGCCGGAAGAAAAAGCAGGTGTCGCCAAGTGTCTCCTAATGGCTTCTCGAATAACATCAGACTTGTTTCTCATCCCATCGAATCCAACCCTGCGCTCAAGTTCGAGCAAGTAGTCTTCTGGAATTCTTAACGAAATCATAGGGCTTTGGCCTGCCACTCCACCTTCCTCCTAAGCCTGTGAGAAAGCCTTAGGGTATTAAACGTATTGCAAATGAAATACATTTGAAATACAAATACTGGAAATTTACACGAATCTTCTACAATCTCTCAGTTGTTTCACCATCCATCCCTAGCAGTTCAGTTGAAGGGGGGTGGTTATCTCGGAATCCTGCAGGGTGTGTCATGAAGGTCATCAACGACACGATACATGGGCAAATTTCTCTTGATGGAGTCAGAGAAGAATTGCTATCTACTCCAGAGATGAACAAACTAAGCCACATCAAACAATTAGGCCTNGCCCATCTTGTATTCCCCGGAGCTCACCATACACGTTTCGAACATTCGCTTGGTGTATCACACGTAGGTGGGATGATGGCGGATGCAATGTCCTTAGATGAATCTGAAAAGACCTTGGTGCAAGTTGCTGGCATGTTACACGATGTCGGCCATGGACCATATTCCCACACCCTTGAACATATTTTGCATGAGAGGGGAGGGCTCGATCACATGTCAATTACCGAAGGAATAATTCTCGGCGAATACGATGTTTTACGAGAAGGCGAAGAGTCTAGTCTCGAAAACCGAAAAAGAATTCCAGATATTCTAGAATCTTACAATATTGAACCCGAAGATGTTGCAAGTTTAATCCGAGGTCCAGATGCAAAGGGCTCCGAGAGAACCCTACTATCCTGGACCGATGGCAAGGAAGACTTGGTCACAGAGGACAAAACCCTCGGTCATTTGGTCCACGGGCCAGTAGATTGCGATCAGATGGATTACTTACTACGGGATTCCCATTTTACAGGAGTTACGCACGGAATTGTTGATCATCATCGATTGATTTCATGTCTTAGAAGACATGGAGGGGACATTGCCGTAGAAGAAGGAGGACTTGCCTCTCTTGAAGGAATGTTACTTGCTAGAGGTTTGATGTATAGTGCAGTTTATTTCCACCGAGTAACAAGAGTTACGGAAGTTATGCTTAGTAGGGCCGTGGAACGTTCAGAGGGTTCGCTACCNGANCCAAAAGATATGCAGAGGAGTGTCGATGCCGAGATTTGGCAGGCACTTTACGAAGCGGGTGATTACTCCAGAGATATGATGCGGCGACTAAAATATCGTCAGATGCTTAAGGTTGCCACTAGTAGAAGACAGGGTGATTTATCCGAATCCCAAATTGAGCAATTAATTGAAATCGCCAATAGTTCGAAGAAGAGAAGAGAAGTTGAGGACGATCTAGCGCATAGAGCAGGGCTCGACCCCGGATATGTTGCAATAGATGTGCCCAGTGTCAAACTCTTGTTATCTGAGCCTAGAATGGATGCAGTTGATATTCGAATTATTGGAGATGATGGTAAGACTCGAAAGATGAGTGAGCACACTCCAATCGCTGATGCACTAAAAAAGAGACAAGTTAGCCAAGCCGTGGTATACGTAATGACTCTCTCAGGTTATGAGAAATCGGTTGCAGAATTGGCTGAAAGATATCTCTTTGGTTAATTTCAGTACTGCCCCTACGGGGCAGTCTGAACAGTATATTCAGGCATACTATTCAAAAGGGGGTCTCCGGTCGCCGGAGCGTCCGGTGTCGCACTAGAGAATCGGATACTAACGTCGGTGAACCAAATGGATAAGACGATGAAAGAAGTATATGATAGCGTAATTGCAAGAGATCCTAATCAACCAGAGTTCCATCAAGCGGTTGAGGAGGTATTGGAGAGTCTTGGCCCTGTTATTCAGCAACATCCTGAATATCTACCAGCTGTAAGGTCTGTAGTAGAGGCTGAGAGAATTATTCAATTCAGGGTGCCTTGGTATGATGATAATGGTGAACTACAGGTAAATCGTGGATTTAGAATCCAAATGAATAGCGCTATTGGGCCATACAAAGGCGGACTAAGGTTCCATCCTTCGGTCAATCAATCAATCCTAAAATTTCTAGCCTTTGAGCAGGTGTTCAAAAACAGCCTTACTCAACTCCCAATGGGAGGGGGCAAAGGGGGCTCAGACTTTGACCCAAAGGGGAAATCTGACCAAGAAGTAATGCGCTTTTGTCAGTCTTTCATGATTGAGTTGTGGAGACATATTGGTGCAGATTGTGACGTTCCTGCCGGCGATATTGGAGTAGGCGGTCGAGAAATCGGATATCTNTTTGGTATGTACAAGAAATTGCAAAACGAATTCACAGGTGTTCTAACTGGCAAAGGTCTTGCGTACGGTGGTTCTCTAATTCGACCGGAAGCTACAGGCTATGGTACGGTATATTTCGCTAGAGAAATGTTGGCCACTCAAGGCAAATCCTTTGAGGGAGCCAAAGTTTCGATTAGCGGAAGTGGGAATGTTGCTCAATTTGCAGTCGAAAAGGTACTCGACCTTGGAGGAATTCCAGTCACTATGTCAGATTCCTCTGGTTGGATTCATGACCCGTCTGGAATTGACAGAGAAAAATTAGCGTGGATTATGGACTTGAAGAACAACCGCAGAGGCCGAATCAAGGAATACGCAGATAGTTTTGAAGGAGTGGCCTACAATCCTTCCGAACCGGAACCAGCTCTTAATGGCCTATGGGGGGCTGACGTCGACATCGCTCTACCATGTGCAACTCAAAATGAGATAAATGGTGAGGAAGCACAAATGCTAGTTGACAACAATGTCATTGCAGTCGCAGAGGGTGCAAATATGCCTTGTACACCAGAAGCAGTTGAAGTATTCCACAAAAATGGAATTTTGTTTGCCCCAGGTAAGGCAAGTAACGCTGGTGGTGTAGCAACTTCTGGGTTGGAGATGAGCCAAAACTCACTTCGACTTTCATGGACACGTGAAGAAGTAGATTCACGGCTTGAGGCGATAATGGTGAATATCCACAAACAAGCATCCGAGACTGCCGCAAAATATGGTATGGAAGGAAACTATGTTGCGGGTGCAAATATCGCTGGCTTCCTGAAGGTTGCAGAAGCGATGACTGCACAAGGAATGATCTAAACTTCTCAAGACCTAGGTCGATTACCGGTTCCATCTGGAACATAGCCATGGTCTGTTTGGGTACTTACCAGTTCATTTCCGATGTCCTCTGAAATTTTATCTTCATGCATAGATGAGAGGAATCTCTGCAGTCGCTCAGTCTTTGGCTGGTTGATTATTGAAGAAGGTCCTTCTTCGGCTACCTTGCCCTGATCCAAATAGACGATTCTGTCCGCAACATCCCTAGCGAAATTAATTTCATGAGTGACAATAACCATCGTCATGCCCTCATCTGCTAACCCTCGAATCGTCTGCAAAACAGAACCGATCAACTCTGGGTCTAATGCGCTTGTTGGTTCATCGAACAGGATGACTTCTGGCTTCATTGCTAACGCTCTAGCAATCGCAACGCGTTGCTTTTGCCCGCCTGATAAATTACCAGGATAGGCATCTATTCGCTCAAGCATATCGACTCTCTCTAGTACATCTAAAGCTACTTCTTCTGCCTCCGATTTACCCATTCCACGAACGTGTCGTAAACCTAGAGTTACATTCTCTAATACTTTCAAATGAGAAAATAATTCGAATGACTGAAAAACCATTCCTATTCTACTCCTTACCTCGTTTACATTTGCATTAGGCGTGTTTATCTGTTGCCCTCGTAATTCAATTACACCTTCTGTGGGCTCAATCAATCTGTTAATACATCGAAGAACGGTAGATTTTCCTGAACCCGAAGATCCGATTATCGCTACTGACTCTCCTTCATGAACATCGAAGTCGACTCCTCTAACTGCATGAACACCTCCAGGGTAAATCTTGTGTAAATCACGAATTGAGAGAACTACATCTTCCATTCAACCACCCCCTGAAATTCCCAACCCTGGGATTTTTGTTTTCTCTTCTAATCTTCGGAGAAGTAAGGCAAGTGTCCAAGTGACTACAAAATAAGATATCATAACCAATCCCCAGGCAGAAAATATTTGGAAAGTGGTCGCAATCATCAGTTTCCCTTGTCTTGAAAGTTCAGAATAACCAATTACCATCGCAAGTGAAGAATTCAATACCAAATTCACCATCTCGTTACCGATAGGTGGTATACAAATTCTGATTGCTTGTGGCATTATAACCAATCTCATTGTCCCAATATAGGTTAATCCTATACTCCTACCAGCCTCCATTTGACCTGATGGTATAGCNGATATAGCACCTCGGATTGTCTCACATTGGTATGCTCCAGAATTTAGCCCTAGAGTGAATATTGCACTTAAGAAAGCCCGTTCACCATAGAAGAAGTAGTCAATTCCATCAATGCCTGGGTCGCCAAATGTACCTTCCATTAATTCTTGAATTCTCATTCCCAATCTCACTCCGAAGTGAATGAACATAAATTGTACAATTAATGGAGTATTTCGGAAAAAATCTGTGTAGACGGTTGCTATCGCATTTAGGGGTCGAATTTTGAACAATGGTCCAGATAATTTTTCATCTGCTAATACAAATTGTATTGAGATAACAAAAATTGCAACCCCAAGGCCAAACATCGCAAATCCCCTTGGGTCTCCAACTGGGGTGAAAATGTACTCTATTCCGTTCAATTGTAAATCAGGGAACCTTCTGAGGCCAGAGTAGATTAACCATAGTGCAGATACTAAACAAATTATTCCAAGCCCTTTGATTTGGCGTGTTGGATAACTTTCTAGTAAATTTTTGAGAGATGTAGGTGCTGTTTTCATCATTGCTAGAATTAAACCGATAATAAATCCTAATGCTATTCCGAATAAAACGATTTTAATTGTTGCAATAAATCCAGATAAAAGCATATCATCTGCATATTCGACGAACTCTCCAAAATTATTGTAATCGGGGATTTCGAAGCCAATATCTTCGTTTTCCCCTGCTCTATCAGTAAACAAGATGACTCCTGAATCACCAACTACTGTTCCCGATACGTAGTCGAACATTGCATGATCATTGAATGAGGTATTTACTCCTGAAGGTAGTATATTTCTTTCAACATTCAAGCCTTGGTCAAGACTCAACCCTAGATATCCATTTGGTCCAGAAAATAGAATTTTTGAGGATGAGACGACATCAATAGAAGAAATGTCAATCCCAAGTGTTGTATTGTAACCAGCAGATTCAATTTCTCTTAATTGCCACTCAAAACCACCAGGGGATGTTGAGTATATGATCTGCCCAGAATCACTTACTGCGAACATGCGATAAGGATTGAAGTAAGATACAGAAACGATTGAAGATTCTGGATCTGGAGCCTCTCTGTAATCCCATGTTGTGCCACCATTATCTGTAGCAAGTATGGTTCCAGCATTACCAACAGCCAATCCATCATCAGCTCCGTTGAAGTCAACATCATGCAGGTTTTCAGTGAAACTTGTTGTTCGATTCCACCAAGTCTGCTCTGTATAATGCCAGATAGCCCCTTCATTTCCTACAATTATCAAGGATTCTTCTCCCGCTAATGCAATACTCTTCATTCCCGTTTGGCTAGAGTCTATAGTAATCCATTCTGATTCTAACCCATCTTTCATGTAGATTATTCCATCAGTAGACAATACTGCCATAGAGTTCTCGTAAGAGTCTGCTGAGATTAAATCAACATCTCCTAAATTAGTATGATTTTGCCACGTTGCGCCAGAGTCTTCGCTGAATCTTACGATTCCAGAATCTCCGAATACCCAGACTAGTTCTCCATGGATAACTGCCGCATTTAGGTCGTGGTCCGTCCAACTTTCGGCTTCGTTCCATCCGGTAATCGTCTCTTGTCCGCTTGAATGGGGGATTGAGCAAATTAACAATATAGAGACTAGAATTACAACTCTAGACTTAGAGTCTATTGATGACCAAGAGAAAATTCTCTCGATACCCGGAGAGGCTCTATTCACAAATTGAGCACACAGAAGTTAGAATATAGAATCGACCCGTATCATATTGTGATTTATTTTATTTTCATAAAAAATTAGGAGCATTAGCATTAGCAATGTTCAAGGTTGTCTTTCAATGGCCCTTGATGTATGGGCGAGATGATTTACCATGGTAAGGTGAAGCAAGTTTGGAGTACTGATAATCCGGATATAATCGAATTTAGGTATACTGACCAAATTAGCGTTTTCGACCAAATTATTCCTAGCCTAATTCCTCGAAAGGGTGAGTCATTAAACAGAACCTCTTGTCACTGGTTCAAACTTGTTGAAGAAGCAGGAATTTGTGACACCCATGTTATCGAGATGAGTGCACCTGACAGAGTGTTAGCGCGAAGATTCGACGTTATTCGTGAGCCCGGTGCGATATCGAGAGACCAAGAAAATGTCTTCGTCCCATTGGAAGTGATTTGTCGTCATTATCTTGCAGGTAGCGGTTGGAGGAGATATGCAAGGGGTGACGCTCCTGCTGAAGAATTTGGATTTGAACCAGGAACCATACTAGAGGAAGGGGTGAAACTTCCAAAGCCTTACCTTGAGGTATCAACTAAGTTTGAAAAATTCGATAGATTACTCGATAGAGCGGAGGCATTGGAAATCTCAAATCTAAGCGACGAGGAATTTGACTCGATTCTCGAAATTGTTGTCAAGGTTGACGAAATAATCGAGAGCGAGGCTGCAAAGCGTGGATTAATCCATGTCGATGGAAAGAAAGAATTCGCCTTAGGCAAAGGCAGAGTTCCGGTCTTGGTGGATTCATTTGGAACCTTAGATGAAGACAGATGGTGGGATGCTGAAGCATATGACAAGGGAGAGATTGTTCAACTTTCGAAAGAATTTGTCAGAGGTCATTACCTAGAGACCGGTCATCACTCTGAACTTTACGCGGCGAGAGAGGCAGGAACTGAAGAGCCACCAATTCCTGCTTTACCACAGTCAATTATTGATCAAACCTCAAATCTTTATGCAGATATGTTTGAAAGATTAACTGGTCAAGAATTCTAGTTTTAGGAATGTCTCCTCATCAGAATACCACACTTTCTTTTTTCTGCACCGCGTAAAATGATAGTAAGGTGCCGAAAAGCATCGGCAACTCCACCATCTATGGGTTCACTTGGGTCAACTGCCCATTTGCCTTTTTGGATTGCTCGACGGAGATTAGTTACATCTCTTGAATCAAGCCAGCCGCATAATTCCAAACCACCCATGCCAGATGAAAATCCTCCTTCTCCAAGAAATTCTTCATCTAGGCCAAGAGTTAGTTTTGCAAGTAATTCATGGAGGCCATCCTCATTCTTTTCAATTGTATGATTTAGTAGGTACTCTATCGCATTACCTCCTTCAATTGGAAATCTTCCGATTCTTTCTCTACTAACTCCTCTGTCTAGTGGTTCAGGCATTCCATCATCACCTTTCCAATCGACTGAACATAAGAATAACATCATTGCAGGATCCATGATTGGATTTTTTCCTTCCTCTAATTCAAGAATCGATGAGGGAATTGCTTCTATCGATTTTATCTCTGTATGGTCGCCCCCTTGTGAGGATTGAATTGAAGGAATCAATTCTAGCGGGTCATGCCGTAAAGGCTCGAAAGTATAGAATGGACTAGGAGGGATGTAGCGATTCATTCTAGCACCTGTGTTTAGTCGTCGCCGGTCAAACGCTTCAACCTGCTCTCAAAGTCGTCTAATTGTTGTTCGACAACTTCTGGAGTATCCTTTACAATTCGATTACTGATATTCTCTTTATTTTCAATTATTGTTTTTTCTTGAATATTTTCTTCGACCACATTCTCAGAAGGCACAGGCGGTTTTNGAAGCTTAGAATCTTGCTTTTTCTTACTAAGGATGGATTCAGTCATATCCAATAATTTCTTCCTTTCTCGTTGATTGTAAAGGATCCATGTCAAGGTAAGTGCCAATGAGATTACAAGAATAGCCGAGCCTATTGCCGTAAACCATTCAAAGCCTNAATCATTATTTACAGAACCGCCTGAAAGAATCAATTTGGCTTCATTATCGGTTGGGTCGGAATCAACATCCCAAGGGAATTTGCATTGCACCGTCACTATGATTTCCGTTCCATCTGGTGCATCATCTAATGATGGCCGATCCAACTTTGGTTCTGGAGGGTAAGTTCCTGAGAAATCGATTTCATGGGTGGCTGTATGGCTGCCAGCGATTACTAAAATGCTACAATCGGCATCAGTCAGTAGGTGGTGATACTCTCTCTTTGTCAATACCTTGATTTTCTGACTATCTCCTTGCCCATCAAGTTCAAGAGCAACCAAACCAATATTCCAATCATTTCGACGAATTTCAAATTCAGCCTGATCTGAAGCAATAACAATTCCTCTTTCATCTAATAACCGAATAACTAGGCTTCTCATTCCCGGCTGCGGGTTCCATGAAATAGCACTTAGGTTAACTTGACCCGAAGTCGTGTTCCCTTCCATGTTTCCTTCAGTTGAGTCTAACATTTTTCCTTCATCGTCGATTAGGATTACAGTATAACTGAATGGTTCAGTTCCATTGGCAACTGTACATTCCGCCCTTACTGAGTCGACAGATCCTGTTATTGAGCAAGTAGCATACCTAAGTGCAGGTTCGATTACATATGCCGTGTATGGTAACACTGTGTCCGAATCTACAGTAACTTGAGTGCCACTTGATGCTGTATTGGCCTGCCACGCCCATCCACCTTGCAAATCCCATTGTAGATTTGACTGGAGATCATCAACAACAGAGGAATCTGGTGAAGTTCCGTGGATGTCTAGCAGAACACTATCTCCTTGCATCGATACAATCACAGGTGAAGACGCCCATGAATGATCTTCATATTGAGTATCGAGAGAAATTTCCCTTTGATTACCGGCTTCATCTTGGGCCAGGATTCTGATGGTTCTGGATTCCCCCTCCCAATCTGAGGATGGAATTACTTCTAATGGAACTCCTGTTATCTCTCCGACTCCAATAACCACTTGAGTAGGTCCTGAAACTTGCCAACCCTGAGGTAAGCTAAGTACCTCTAGTGAAATTGTTGTTGGCGCATTACCCTGATTATGTAATTCCGCATGAGGATACCCTCCATTGTCTGATACAATCCAATTCCCACTGCCTTGAAGGCTGAATTCATGAATCTCCGCAACTCTAAGCGGCAATGTAATTGTAGCCTCACTACTACCGTCTCCTTCCCTCAATCTAACCAATAATTCAACAGTTCTTCCGTGCCTTGCAGTAGAGGGCGGCGTGATTTGTAAATCTAGAGTTGCGGTACTTCCTGGGTCTAAAATTGGCAATTCCTCTGGTGTTTCCACCTCCCATCCAATTTCACCATCTACCTGTACACTCACAAATGGTCGAGTTGGTGAATTTCCTTCCTGAACAACAGAGATTGAAACCGTAGACCCAGAGGGGTCAATCTCCAAATTTGCATTAGATGCTATGGCGTTCCAACCCGCTACATGGGAAACTTCTATTGTGAATGTAAAGGTATGAATCTCGACATCAAATGCTACTATTGAAGCACTAACTTGGTAGGTCGTTCCATTCCAAGCACCAAGAGGTACTTCCACTATCAAATATAGTGTGGTGGAACTGTTTACCGAAACTGATGAGGCATTATCTCCAAATATCTTCCAATCAGTTACTGAATCTGCACCTTGTTGATTTAGAAGACCTGAGGCAGATACGGAAAGATCATCATCAAGATTTCCAATATTTGTCGCATAAATTTCGACGGCGAAGGAATCGCCGGGGCTGATTGCAAATGTATTCTCGTCGACATCACCGAGTGCTGAATAAAGTACTACATCCCAACGATGATCTTGTCTTGCTTCAAGCGTCAGAATAATGGAATCAGATATTGTTGTATTTCCTTCAGAGGTCATGAATAATTCAATATTAACCGGAGTTCTTGCAGGGGTTGTATCTGGTAAAATAATCTCAACCGGAAGAGTCCTCAAACTCCCCGCACTTAGAGTCACTCTTGAGTTACTGAAGGTGACAGATATACCAGGGTCTTCTGTAATATAGTCATCCAATATTACTGCGTGAGACATGACGTAGGTGTCTTCACCATTTCCGGGATTGTACAGCCGAACCGTTGCTGGTATAGATTCCTCTACTTCTACTAAATGAGGTGATTCGGTAGGTGATACTAATGTAAGTGATGTCCTGTAAATTTGCATAACCTCAACCGATAATCGAAGCGAATAATCCAAACCAAGGCTACTAGAATCTGTGAATGAGTGGAAAGCCGGAGGAGCATCGACTGGAAGTTCTACAGATAATATCCCAGTTACTCTCGAACCAGGAATTCCTTGCATAGTAATATCATCTCCACTTATCGATAATGAACCGGAACCCGACCAAATCCAATCTTCTATTCCCATTCCAGCGTCACTAACTTTCCAATCTAAAACTCCTGAAGAGGCTGGAAGGTCTGCAATAACATTCCATTGCAATGTATTCTCAGGCATGCTCCTTTGGTGATTGGTTTCGGTTACAACACTTGTAGCGATGAATTGTAATTGCACGGTTTGACAGGTTTCCTCCTCTCCGCTCCCAACACACATGGTTAGCGGTGTAGTAACGCTATCTCCTAGAGATGCATCTGTTGGTACATTTAGTCTCGCAGAAATGATTTTTTCTTCACCAGCAGACAGAGTTAATGCGGGTATTTCATTTCCAATTTCATCGTATAAGGTCAAGCTATTTTCAGCAGAATCCCAGGATGTACTATCCCAGAACATTGAGATTGAATTTTCATCAGCGTTCCCGAGATTTTCTACGATTAACCATGCGTTAGCAGAATCGCCAATGAGACCATAGCCGCTACTCGCGGTAGTCCCCGCAGGCCCCCTGATTGACAGTCCACGTGTGCGGTTTGCCTCGACTGGTAAAACTCCACTGACGCTAACATTCTGATCTTCGTCTAGGGTAAGCGTTAGCGAGAGATATCCTGCATCAGACCCATCCGCATTTATTGGTGCGTTGATTCTCAGAGAAGGAGTCCAAGTTCCATCTGCTGAAATTTGTACCGAGGTAATTCCTCCGGTTGTTTCATCACTCCAGGTCCACCCTTGTGGCAAATTACTTGCATCGACGTTCATGCTCCAAACACCGGCAAGACGGCCAGTTGAGCGAACAGTTGGTTGACCAATGGTTGATTCTCCCGGATTAACTCTAACAGGATTCGTAGGCATCTCAAATGTAGCATTGTAAGGTGGCACAATCGTCAAAGTGGTTGATTGTGCATCGTTGTCATAACGAGATTGAGTTACATTTTGGTATGGGTCGAGTACCAATTCGAAATTATATTCTCCAAGTCCACCTGACCATTCGACAGAGAAGGATTCGAACCCTGCTGAACCAGTGGGGTCAGTCGGTTCTAAGCTGCTAGCGCGATGGCGCGCTATCTCTGTTCCATCGGCGTATAGCACTGCGTCAACAGCCTCATCAATTTCAACGGTTCCAGCATTTTCAAAGAATGCTGTAATTGTAACTTCTTCGTTAGGATTAGGTGCACTTGGATTGAATTCTATCGCACGCCCATCTAGCAATGGTCTAACGTCGGCTAGAGCCGTAGAGATTACTGTATCACCTAGAATTATGTCCAAAGTTGCATCTCCATCTAGATCTACTAAGGCTGGAGAAGACCAAGTTCTGTGGTCAACTTCAATCTCATTATTCCAATTGTCGTTAATTGCGGCTTGAGTCCCAGTGTCTCCATCCCAGGCCCAAAGAGTTCTTCCATATGCAACTAGCAATTCCGACGCGCCGCTACCATCGATATCCATCCAGACGGGTTGTGCAACAGCAATTTCGTCATTAGGGGCGCCGCTAGATTGCTCTAAGTCATTGTACCATTCAATTTGAGGATTATTTCCTGAAACATCGTGACAGCCAGCATGACCATGCCTTGCAGTAGTCTCCTGATACCAAGTTACCCAGCAGACTCTATCGATGACACTATCATCGTCGGTATCTATTGCAATCGGCGGAGCATCAGCGTATCCATTTACAGCCTCAAATGACCATATTTCCGAGCCATCATCAATCTCTAATCCTCTAAATTCTGCACCATCGACACTGCTTGAACCATCTGCGTCGGTTGGTATTGAAATTATCATCTCAGGGGTGGAATCAGAATCTAGGTTAGCAATTACTGGCCCTGGCAGTCTGATGTGAGGGACATCAGAATCACCATCTAAATTTGACAGGCTGAGTGACCATAGTTGGTCTCCGGATTCGGAATTTAATTTCCAAACCCACATCGCTCCACTGGAAGCTTCGGTTGTTGTGAGTAAAACATAGGCAGTTTGGTCATCAACTTGAGCAAATGACGGATCTGAGGGGTGGCTTCCATCCTCTAGCGTCGATTGCCATATTGGGGTAGGCACTCCGTTTGCCCCAAGAGGGAGGGCTAAGACCACGGGATTTTCGTTATCATCGATCACCGCAAGGACCAATTCAGCGTCTCCGTCTAAATCAAGATCGGCGAGCAAGGGTTGAGTTGTGGGTCTATGTCCTCCTAACCAAGATGATGTGTATGGCCCATTTGTACTTCCTATCTGCAGGTTATCGTCAGTATAACTCCAAAGCAACTCTCCACTTTTTGATCCCCCTGGCGACCAACCTGTCACCGAGCAGTGAAGTCTCGGAGAGTAAGCATCAACATACAGAGAACTACCAGCGTCGTAGACAATTATGACTTCTTGCATTCCATCATCGTCAAGATCTACAATAACAGGTGAAGCCTTGATTATCTCGGTGGCTCCCAAATCTACCTCCCAAGCCAAATCAGCATCTTCACCTTCGATAATTTTCACAACACTGTGATCGTTACCTCCAACTACTTCGGTTTGGATTAATACAATGAATAGGGAATCTCGTCCACATCTTTCCATGGCTGCTTCATCAGTTACAATTTGTTGGCTAAAATCTGCTACTGGAGTTCCGAGTGCGTCCGTACCTATCGAGTAGGTACCATATTCCCAATTGATCACTGGGTCGACAACAGAGGATAATTCCGTTGCATTGCTCGGTGAATCAGTCCCGGCGCCACCGGTTGGAGAATGTAGAGGTCCTTCGGATGTCCTTTGAGCTATTCTTCCGGGCTGGGGCCAAGGCTGCCCTCCATCTATCCAAGGTTCTACAGTTCCTGTAAATGAGGAATCATTCTCTAAATCGCCCAATTTTCGGACATGATTTGTATTAATCATGAGCATAGGAGATAGNGAAAGTAGTAACAAACAGACTACTGCAAGGAACGCTTTCTGCTTCCTAGAGGGTTCGAAACTCGGACTCTGCATGCTCACCAGATTCAAACTTGCGCTTTCCGAGCCACTTGAAGGTTAGGGGTAAACTCTCAATCAGACCTACGGTCTGAGGGTACTTTGCTCATCGCCGAGAGTATTTCCAATCCAGAATCTCATCCGCTGTGCTTATAGCAGGGCCTTAGTTCGGCGAATCGCACGGACCTCTCCTCTGGAGGCTAAGCCGATGAGGGACGGGAGGGTTAACCTGCCTTTCCTCCGACTGACCTCGGAGCGGTCCGGCGATTGGAGGAAACCGAATGTACAGCCTAGTAACAATGGAGGATACCATCAGAATCCCAGCGGAATATATCCGAAGGGGGCGCAAGTTGGAGGACCATATTGACGAGTTGGCCCATGCAGCTTTTGAGGGTCGATTTGATGAAGACGAAAACTACACACTGCTAACCTATGATCACGAAACCGTAGGTCGTGGAAAGATAATTCACGGAGATGGTGCAATCTATCAGAGAGTCCGCTTCAAGGCGCTACATTTCACAATGGAAGCAAACGAGGTAGTAGATGGGGCAGTTTCCGAGGTCTCCGAATACGGCGCATTCGTACGTATCGGACCAATCGAGGCACTACTTCACAAGTCACAGATTCTTGATGAGCCTGTACAGGTAAACATGGGTATAAGGAGAATCGAAGGTTCTCAAACTGGCAAGCATATNGAAGAGGGNTCGTATGTTCGGTCCCGAATCGTATCAAAAGCCATTAACCAAAACGACCCAAGATCTAGTAAGATTGGTTTGAACTGTAAGATGTCAGGCCTTGGCGCTCACGATTGGTTAACTAGAGGTGACTGAGAATGGCCAAATCCTTNGCTTGCGGAGAGTGTAACAGAATTCTTCCAGATCCTGAGAAGAAAAGCGACCCACCACAATGCATGCATTGCCCATCCGCGCCTGTAACCACAGACTGGTCTGGTTATGTTGTCATTATGCACCCTAATCGTTCTGAAGTAGCTCAGAAATTGAATATCAATGATCCCGGTTCCTACGCTTTGAAGGTGAACATACGATAAGGAGGAAATGAATATGGAAATTATTGAGAGAAAAGAAAATCCATTGCTTAACAGAGTAGAGATTAATTTCCGCTGGGATCATTCCAAAGGATCAACACCTACACTTTCTGACATGGTTGCTGCTGCTGCAAAGGCTGAACCGGGTTCAAAGAAAGAATTGACTTTCGTGAAGAACGTTAACACCCGTTTTGGCCGCCCACAGACTACTGGAACTGCCGTCATCTACGGAGATGCGGATTCAGCAAAAGTAGAGCCGGATTATGTTCATAACCGCCACAACTCGATACACTCACCAGGCGATTCAGAGCAGCAGCCAGCTGCTCCGGAACCTGTTCCTGAGGAGNCCTCTGAGGAAGAAGTAGAGGCGGATTCAGAAGAGGGAGGCGATGAATGATGTCCGATAGCCCGAATGCAAATGCGAAATGGTCGAAATACACAATCGAAGGGGACGAATTAGTAAGGGCAGAAACCTGTCCAACCTGTGGACCCGGTGTTTTCCTAGGTCGACACTCCGATCGCAAAACCTGTGGAAAGTGTGGCCATACTGTCAAGAACGAGTAATCGTAAAGTCACTCAAGGTCCCATCATTTGTCAATACCTTGTCTGCAACAAAGCCAACACCTAGTTGATTTCTAGGTGAAATCTCTAGGTTTGAATTGCTTAATCGTCCATCGAATCTCCAACCCGTAAACTCCCAGCTGTCATTTCTATTTCTTGCAGCAAATAATGGACCAGGGGTGTTATGAGATTGCAAAATATTCTCTCTATTAGAAATTAGAAATCCTCCTTCTGATAAAGCCAGCAAATGCAAATCCCCCGAATGAAATACTCTTTCTATTCTATCTGAGATTTGCAAGCTTCTCCTATCGATTTCAACACCGGAATCTGCCGAAATATCCACTACTAATCCATTATCAAACCAAATGCTCAGAAAATCATCAGTTTGTGAAATTGAAATTGCAGTTTCAGTTCCCCTTAATNTNCCATCGATGGTGCTGGGTAGGCTAGATCGCCATACCTCATTTGCTTCCCTATCCATTCGATATACTCCTTTACCACGCAAGACAAAGCAAAAGTCATCCCCAAGGCCTGCAAGGCATGTTGGTTCCGAGTCAAGAGCATGGGACCAAACTGAGTTTTTTGGGTGTAGAGACATAGGGTCGACAGAAGTTCTCAGTTCACCGCGTGAATCCCCATTTTCCCATAAATTATTCAAATTCAGGCTAGAAATTCTTGCCAATCTCATTTCTGCTTCTAGCCAAATCCCTATCCAATAATCTCCCAAGCTAGTTGAGTGAGTAATCGTTGAGGGGAATGGAATAGAATAATCTTCAATCAATTTACCCTGATTATCCAGTTTTGCTAATTCACCAAGACTTCCTGTAATAACATAATTACCTCCACAATCATCCACTCGAGTTGGAGTGAAGGGGACAGTTCGTTCCACGACTTGACTCATCGGTTCTTGTGTTTGAACCTGTGGTGCGACTGACTCTCGTTATTCAATTCCTGATTGGATGGGTTGAAGTCTTCAGGCTTCTAGCAGGCTTCTGTGGTAACACTTCTGCTAGCGTCGAAAGTAGATAATGCCTCTGTAAATCTCTATGAAGCAGTTGTTGGTCTTGGAGGCTGGAAAAATAAGGAAAATTTACCTCATGGATTATTGATGAGGCACTCCATTCAGCCCGTTCATTTACTATTAATCGATAAATTACATATTTATGCGGATGGTATTGATTTAATTCACGAAAAAGAGATTGCAGAGACAGTAGATGAAGTTCTAGTCCTATCTCGTCACGCTGCAAAAAGTGGTCTTCCCTCCCTTACCGTTCATGCAATAGGCGTCCCTGGTGAAATACCGCATGGAGAAAAAGGATTTGCTGGTGGCATAAAGGGCATTGCGGTGCCTCCGTCGCCGAGATTTTCTGCCATATATTCGGCCCTTAGGGAAGAATCCTCTAAATCAGAATTAGCTGACGAATTTGAGGTCAGTTTAGAAACAACTCACCATGGACCAGTTCTTACCAAACCGACACTTTACCTAGAGATAGGATCTACAGAATCTGAGTGGATTCGCAAAGATGCCGCATTGCTATGGGCAGCAGTGATCTCTAGGGTTCTAGGCTTATCTGATAAATCTCCGGAAGGAGAATGGTTTGGTGAAGGGGATGTTATGATTGGCCTTGGAGGCGGCCATTATGCTCCTCGTCATTCAGATATTGCAATTCGAAGCGGTTTACCATTTGGTCACTTACTGGCAAATTATGCTTTAATTTTTGATGACCAAAACAAAGAATCACCCTCTGGTCCTTGGCGACATAGTTTGTTGGAAGCAATTGAAAAAACCCGTATTGCATTTCCAGGAGGGACCATATTTGCGCATCTTGATCGTAAATCGTTCAAAGGTTGGCAACGAAATGCAATCATTGCAGAATTATCCTCAATTGATATTGAAGTTCGCCGAGGGAAGGAGATTATTCCTTGAGCAAGCGTGAAAGTGCTCCTGTCACACGGCCGTAGATATGGGGACACTCGGCCGTCTCGTAATGTTGATGATGCCAATCACTCCAAGATTCGTCGTAGGGTGGGTGGCAAAGAGGTATGTTGCGGGCCCAGATTTAGAGAGCGCATTACGGGTAATGCGCTCAATGAAATCTCAGGGAGCCTGTTTTACTCTAGACGTATTGGGCGAAGAGATAACCAGCTTAGAAGAAGCGAACTTTTTCGTAAAGGAATATCATAGAGCCTTGGATGCAATCATTGCTGAAGGTATGGATGCAAATATTTCTATCAAACCGACCGCTTTAGGATTATTAATTGATGAAAATCAAGCATTAGAAAACATAGAAAAAATTACAAGAATTGCATCAAATAACAATATCTTTGTAAGATTGGATATGGAAGACCATAGAGTTACACAGTCCACAATTGACATTGTAATTGAGATGCATAATCGAGGATTAACCAACATTGGCACAGTCCTTCAATCTAGGTTGTTCAGAACCGGTGATGACATCTCTTCACTTTCCTCAAAATTGGGTGGCTATTCAGATGTTAGAATTTGTAAGGGAATTTATCTTGAATCAGAAGACATTGCTCACACGAAATATGATGATATTGTCATAGCAACAAATAACGCGATTGACGACTTATTAGATGCAGGAGCATACACCGCTATTGCGTCTCATGACATACCTGTAATCGACCATTCAATAGCGGCATTAGAAGATAGAGGAATGGGTCCAACAACAGACGATCCGAGAGGAAATGCAGGTCCAGTAAGAAATGGTAAAGGACTGGGATATGAATTTCAATTCCTTCTTGGAGTCAGAGGCAATATACGAAGGAAGTTGGCAAAAGAAGGCCATCGAACACGTATATACATCCCATATGGCAGTAGGTGGTATGAGTATAGTATGCGTCGATTAAGAGAGAACCCTGATGTCGCTTGGCATGTAGCAAAGAGTATCATCATGCCATGGACAAATAGACGATAATCATCGCCTATTTTGTCTTCGGTCTTATTCCCTATTGTACGGAGGATGAAGATAAATTCTCCTAAGATCAATTGCAGTCCGCTTACCTCGAAGGGTTCTACCCTTTCCGGTATGCAGTGCGCGAATTCTCCAGCGGACTCCTTCTATTTCCATAATTGAACCACACGAAAACACCTCATCAGGGGAGCATTCAATAGTTCTTGAATGACTTTCTTCTCCATCTGTCATTGTTAAACGAACTATGCATTTATCACATCGGACAGCCCAAAGGGTTGAGATTTCTCTGGCTACCAAGGTTTTTTTTGGTCTAGTGTCCGAATCATCTATTCTAGTAACTCTGTATAGTATTCCACTGTGATCAAAAACATCACCTACAGAAATCAATTCATCATCATCCGATTCTATAGGCTGTGTTTGACTTTCGGCTCCATCGGAAAGTATTGAAGTAATGTNGATTGCTTTTCCGGGTCTCAAGTGAAGGGTTTGAACCTCATTACAATCAACACATTGGATTAGTAGGTCCTCTCCATCTCCTTTGTTGACTCGACGAAGTATTCGATGCTCTGTGAAATCTTCACAATTAGAACATTCAGAGACGTCAACCGTCTCCTCGTCATCTAGCCCTTCGTTCACATCTGCGCGGCTGACCTACTGTTCTTGAAGCCATCCGCGCGTGGGATGGTTCAAGAGAGAGCTACTGGAGGGGCTATTATGAGTGAGATAGGGGGTGGATTAGGGCTTCCGACTATGTCTCAAAGGGAGATGTTTGAGCAACTTCTTGGAGATGATGAATCAAGAAGTGGTTCTGAACCTGAAATCGCTGCTGCAATCGGCGAACAAATGATTCACATGGATTTGAGACCATTACCTCGATCTATTCGAAAAAGGATACGAGACATAGTGGCTCGAATTCCTGCAAAAAATGTAGTAATTATCGGCGGAGGTATTGGCCATCTTACCGCTTGGATGATGGATTTATGGTGCGGAAATCCTGCTATCGAAGATTCTGAGGGTAGCAACCGTCCCGAGACACTTCGTGTTATAGAAGAAGGTGGAAAATTCGGAGTAATCATTGATAGATTACTTCGCCGATATGATGCTTCTAATTGGGCACAGGTGATTTCAGATCCTTGGAGTGAAATTGCAGCCGAGACAGAATCTTGGAATGCCGCAAATGCTACACTTCCCGATGTTGCAAGAAGCGCTCCCCTTCCTCAGCCAATAGAACTAGTAATCATCGATTTACCAGAGATAGAAAGAGTTCATGCTGCAACTCTAGCCTTCAATCTATTAGCGCCAGGTGGAATAGTAATGGCCTTGGAGCCACAAGTTCCTACTGGAGATGTTGGTGAACCAGAGCAAGGCGTGGAAATGACTCCAGCACAACAGGTCGTAGCTTCATTCAATGAATGGATTGAATTTGTTCAGTCAGTCAACTCCAACCACTCTGCCGCCTTCGTTGAACTCGCAGGCGGAACTTTAGGCGTCTTCCTTCGTTCTGCCTGATTTGAATCGGTAATATCGATGTGTTGTAAATAACCAGAGGAATATTCCAACTCTTCTTCTGAACTCGAATTACTCAATACCTCTAGCATCAAATCAATTCTAAAAATTCCATAACCATAATGGTCATCATGTTCAGATTGTCCATCGTCCATTTGTGAATTTTCGCTCAATTGCGTTTTGATAAATTCAATTGCATTTGGCCCGCCTGAAGCACCCTCTCTTTGCAACTCGGGGTGGGCTTCGAGAATTATTGCCAATCCTCCCGAGACCCAAGCGGTAGCGGCTGAGGTTCCACTCGCCCAACCCCACCATGCGCCATCTCCTGCGCCTCCTGCAAATAGGATGGGGACTTCAGCTCCTGGTGCCAAAATTTCGGGTTTCATATCGGGATCGGAACGAGGTAACATTGGAGGCCAAAGTCTACCATCATTATCTCCCTGTGAACTTCCTCTCCAAACGTTGCCCAGCCTAGTCGCTCCACCAACACAGATAACATCCTCTACTGAGCCAGGAGAGGACACATCTCCATCGTCATCCTGTCCATCATTTCCCGCTGCCGCAACCACGAAGATACCTTGTTCTAAAGCGTCTTGAACTGCACTTTCCAGTTGGTCAGTAGTAATTCCACCAAAACTAATCCCTCCTTCTCCACCTAGGCTCAATGAGATGATGTCTGCCTGATTATCGGCGCACCAATCTACCGCCTCAGCAATTCCTGTATCTGTGCCTTCTCCATTGGAATCTATTGCCTTTGCCACCAATAAATCCACACCTTGAGCATTTCCACTGAGTCCATTTTTCGCAACTATAATTCCTGCCATTGCGGTTCCATGACCCTCGTCATCATAGGGCTCATTTTGCCCATTAATCGCATCAAACCAACCAGTGAGTGTTAGGTGCCGCAAATCGGGATGACTCATTTCGATGCCAGAGTCCACTACACAAACTACAACACCACTTCCATCCAAGCCAGAGACTTCATCAAATCCAGTTAATTCTTGGTACGATTGCTCCCATCCGGTCAAGGTTGGCGGAGGCCCTCCAATCAATATCTCATCAGCCACTGATCTAAGCCAAAGGAAAATGACTGAAGCCACTAGAATAAATGCTAGTGTAGAAACAGAGCCAATCAACCACGGCAAGGCGCTATTGTCGTTTTTTTGGTTGTTAACTTCAGATGAATTTTCGATTGTTTCCTCTTCCATCCTAAATGACTCCAAATTATGAAATTACCAGGCTTCAGATCGTGAAAAGTGACTCATTACAGTAGTGCTTGACCCACACTCTCTACAAGATATTCTTGCCGGTATTATTGTATTGCATTCCGTACAAGCCGTACCCGGTGCTCCATTTCCTTCACAATTAGAGCAAGGCACCAGAATGCTACCATCTTGACTTCTGACAGCAACGGAATCGGCGCTACAAATCGGACAAGATCCTTGGCTCCGGCTCGCCTTCTTCGGAACAAATTCACCAGCAACTTCCCTTGCTCTAACGGATTGAATACGATCTCCAGCTGCCCCTAACATAAATTGTGGATACCACAATACATGGACCAGCAAAGCCATAGAAATAATCCCAAATAACGCATAAATGACTACATACAGAGTCATATCATTTTCAATTGGTGGGCGAGGAGAAACCGCATGTGCTCCAGCCCAAGATGAAATATTCAGAAATATCATCCAAGTTGCCAAATTCAAGCTCCATGCTTTCAAACTATGATCACTCCATGCCTTCTGAACTACCCTTGGGTCGGGATGTGTATGCCGCTCTTCGACATGAATATCTCTAGTTTCGATTACTGCTCTGTGTACAACAATTACCGCAAGGAAAATTAGAACTAGATTTCCTATAGCGAAACCTGCAAAATCNCCGGAACTTGAACCAAATGGGAAGTCGCTGGCTGATGAATGGCTGACTACAAATCCAAGTTGGACTGCCAATGTTGCTATTGTCAACCAGACAAGATTTTCTCTCATGAGGGGGAATCTTGTCCAAAGCAAAGCAAAGAACCCAATCCAAGCAATTATCGAAAGTAAAGCCAACATAAGTGAGAAATCATTGACGTGTAGAAATCCTGCTTCATCCCCGTAAAGACCCCATCTATTGTAATCGCCTCCAGATGCTATTTCACCAATACCTAGATCCCAAGTGCCGAGGATTATTGATAGAGAACCGATGCCAATAATCATCGCTTCAGTAACTCCCCATTGTTGGGATATCATCTTTCCATGAAATATATATTCTTGAATTACCGAATCCAAAGGGGCCAATCTAGAATTACGTTCTCCTAACTTGAAAGGAAGTTCTACATCACTTAATCGAACTTGGCTCACATCAGCCAAATTCTCGTCGATTGTATCGACCTCAACTTCTTCCACGTATCACACCGCGAAGAATCAACCATAAGAAATACACTTGAATCTGGGACTACTAAATGGTAATCTAAAGCCTTTACAGAGGGATTGAGTTCGAGTGGCGCCGAGAGGGAGATTTGAACTCCCGAGGGTAGAACCCACATGATTTCCAGTCATGCGCAATACCAGGCTATGCGACCTCGGCTTGTATCCTTCGAGATACGACCTTGACTTTAGTCTGACGCAGTATTCCTTTGCAACCCTTACAGGTCTCAAATTGCGCGGTCCAATCCGCAGTCGTTAAATCGGTTCTGTCGGTGGCGCATTCACTGCCACTGTGGCTTAGGGGTATAGCGTCGCCTTGGTAAGGCGAAGGTCGGGAGTTCAAATCTCCCCAGTGGCTCCAATATGAGCATTTTTTTCCCCTCTATTGTACTACTATAATAGCCG
>FUFK010043200.1_pt1 | contig 40779 bp, 51 predicted proteins | sample 1021851 | NCBI WGS metagenome assembly FUFK01 (sample SAMEA51879418, study PRJEB19060) | metagenome
CGTGGCACATGTCTGTTGTCTCACGTCAACCTGGGAGCTTGTGAGTTCGATGACATTGGCAAAGCATTTGTAGAAGGGATGACCTCCCTGTGTGATCTCCACGGCAAGACAGGAGTCGGAGAGACCGGGCAGTATCTACCGCCTGAGACTGACCGTCAGGTCGGACTCGGGATGCTCGGGCTTGCTAATCTCCTCCGTCGTTACAGTGTCACCTACGAACAATTTGGTACAGCCTTGGAGCAATACAACAGCTCAAAGGTTGTCCACACTCCTGCCTACTTGCTCGTCTCTCAGTTTGCTGATGGTATTAAAGCTGCCGCCAACATTGCTAGGGCTCATGGCATGGTTCGCGCCTTTGCTATTGCACCCACTGCCAGCTGCAGTTACCGAAGCAAAGATCTGGATGGCTATACATGCACACCAGAAATCGCACCACCCATTGCAACAACCGTCGATCGTGACTCAGGAACTTTCGGCGTACAGACTTATGACTATGGCGATGTAGAAATCGCATCTAAAGTAGGCTGGGATGCCTACAAGAAAGTGGCAGACGGCATCATGACGATGCTGGATCGCACGGGACTTCTTCACGGGTATAGCTTCAACAGTTGGAGTGATGTTGTCACCTATGACAACGCCTTTATCGAAGAGTGGTTGGATTCNCCCCAGACCTCCCTTTATTATTCGCTTCAGGTAATGGGCGACGTCCAGGATAAATCGAGTGCATATGCTGCACTTGATGAGGACGAAGTCACTAGTTACTTGGACGATCTCCTAAATGAACCTACTTGTGATTGTCAAGAGTGACGACCAGTAAAATGAATCCGTATCAGAAACTATTAAATCGTAAACGAACCTGGACACCAGTTCAGACCACTGCAGGAGCAGTGAAGAGTGGGGCCGAGGAGGCTATATACAGAGCGCTCGCACTGCGTCATATGGAACTTCCAGTTGGAGACTTCATCGAAGATGCCCTTGCCTCTGAAGTACCAGCTCTATCAAGAGAGCTGCTTACGTCCAATGTCAAGGACGAAATNAAACATGACCTCGCTCTCGGTTACATCGCCGATGCTTATGGCGTTGATGAGAAAGCTGAGAANGAAGCAAAGCGTCTNCAACAGGCGTGGATTTCTCATCCTGACCACACTATTACTAAAGCGCTCGTCGCTGAGCGTGCAATTTTCTTTGTCCTTCTACCCTTCTTTAGGTATAACGGTGACGCAGGTATGCGCACCGTAAGTGCCGATATTTCTCGTGATGAACAAATACATGTGGCTACCAATAGTCTGGTTCATTCTGAGTTGGGGCATAACATCAGTCCTTCTCTTGATAAACTCAGGAAGGCAACTATCAATTGGGTAATGCAACCCTTGTCTGAAACAACAGAGGACAAGTGGTTGAAGAAATCCACCTGGCTTAGATCAAGTGACAACCTGATGTATCAGGGTAAGGCTCCTGAACTTACGCAGACTAAAGCTGCACGAGTTCCTGCTTTCTTTGAACATAACAATGTCAACCTCCCCAAATACGCATAGCATGTTGAACTTGCTGGAAACTCAGGGACTTCAGCAACAACAAATACTTAATAATTTAGAGGAGTTTTTTCCACCCGTTACTCCTAATCCTGAAATGACAATAGAACAGATTATGTATAGAGCAGGTCAACGTTCTGTTGTCGAGTTTATTCAAAAACAACTTGAAGAGTAATGTGTCTTTCAGCACCCCGACCTAAAAGCCCTCCGCCGCCGCCGCCTCTTCCTCCTGCACCTCCTGCACCTCCTGCTCCCCCAGAGCCAGTACCAGCACCTCAGAACCTACAAACTATGGATACTCAGGCTGCTATCAGGACTAAGAAGAGCAAGAGAGAGCAAGCAAACACAATTTCTAGAGGGACCTCACAACTAAAAATCTCCAACGTCAACTATGGCAGTGGTGGCAGTGGAGGTCTGAATGTATAGCGCACGTAAGAGATACTCCGAGCTATCAGGTGACCGTAATGAGTTCCTGAATACAGCAGAGGAATGTGCTCGTCTTACGCTGCCTTACCTAATCAAACCAGATGGCGACACCAGCACGCACCGTCGCTTGATCACACCATGGCAAGCAGTAGGGGCTAAATGCGTAAGCAACCTTGCATCAAAGCTGATGCTTGCACTACTCCCGCCACAAACTACCTTCTTCAAGCTCCAGGTACGAGACGACAAGATCGGCACCGAGATGCCACCTGAGATCCGTAGTGAGCTTGACCTGTCCTTCTCAAAGATGGAAAGGATGGTCATGGATTCCATCGCTGGATCTAATGACCGTGTGATTGTTCATCAGGCAATCAAGCACCTGGTGGTCGCTGGTAATGCCCTTGTCTTTATGGGCAAGGATGGTTTGAAATGTTACCCGTTGAATCGATATGTAGTTAACCGTGATGGCAACGGTAACATCATTGAGATCATAACGAAGGAACTAATTAGTCGTAAGGTTCTAGGTAAAGACCTGCCAGAACCAAAGCCAAACACTCCTGGTAGTGAAGGCAAGACAGGGTCAGACGACCAAGACGCTGAGGTATACACCTGCGTCAAACTTGATGAGAAGTCAGGCCGCTATGTCTGGCATCAGGAAGTTGATGACATGATCATTCCTGGTAGCCGTAGCACAGCACCTAAGAACACAAGTCCTTGGTTGGTCCTGCGATTCTCCTCAGTAGATGGAGAAGATTATGGACGAGGTCGAGTTGAAGAGTTCCTGGGTGATATGAAATCACTCGAAGCACTCTCTCAGGCACTCGTAGAAGGCTNTGCNGCATTGCCGCAAAGGTGGTGTTCCTTGTATCACCATCATCCACAACTAAACCCGCCACCATCGCCAATGCAGGCAACGGTGCGATCGTTCAAGGTAGGCCTGATGACGTTGGTGTTATCCAGGTAGGCAAGACCGCTGACTTCCGCACTGCCTCGGAGATGATGACAAACCTGGAACGTCGCCTTAATGATGCGTTCCTCGTCTTCCAGGCTCGACAGTCTGAGCGGACAACAGCCGAAGAAGTACGACTGACACAGATGCAACTGGAGTCAGCACTGGCTGGACTGTTCTCACTGCTAACCACTGAGTTCCTTGTTCCTTATCTGAACAGGAAGCTGATGGTGCTGCAACGTAGTAACAAGATCCCCAACATCCCTAAAGAGATGGTGACGCCAACAATCGTTGCTGGTGTCAATGCACTGGGACGTGGGCAGGACCAACAATCATTGGTTCAGTTCATTACCACCATCTCTCAGACCATGGGACCACAAGCACTTGCACAGTATGTGGACCCGTCCGAATACATCAAACGACTTGCAGCAGCACAAGGTATTGACTACCTGAATCTGGTTAAGACACCAGAACAAATGCAGCAAGACAAACAACAACAGATGGAGATGGCAGCGCAGCAGTCACTGATTAACCAAGCTGGACAGCTCGTCCGTGCACCCGCCCTTGACCCATCTAAAAATCCAGAACTAAATGACGCAAGCCAAACCATCTCGCCCAACCAAGGTGGCGAAGAAATCACTCCCACCGGTGAGCAAGCCTGAACCTCTGGTAACTCCCGAGGAAGTCGCTAAGCCGACTAACACAAATAAGTATGCACCCAAACAGAAGCTCTCAACTGTTGGTCTGCGTAACCTCAAAGTAAAACATAACTAATGGCAAATACTCTTACCTACGATCCCACTCCGGCTGACCAACCCGAATTCTCTGAAGAAGAACAGGACAGTCTCCAGCGTGGGGAAGAGCTTGCAGAAGCTCAAAATGAAATGCTGGCTGGTAAATTCCAGTCGCCTGAGGAGCTTGAGAAGGCATACATTGAACTTCAAAAGAAGCTTGGTAGTAACGAAACTGAGGAAGATTCAGAGGTAGAGGAGACTGAAGAAGAGGTTGAAGTACCTGCTGCCCAGTCTCTCATTACTGATGCCTCTGCTGAATGGGCAGAGAAAGGTGAACTGTCTCCCGAGACATTTGAGAAGTTCAATGAGATGTCCAGCCGTGACCTGGTTGACGCATACATGGCGATGAATGCCGAGCGTCCGCAATCAGCTGCTCCTCCTGACCTTACTGAGAGTGAGGTCAACCAAATCAAAAACTATGTAGGTGGCGAAACGGAATACACGCAATTGATGGAATGGTCCGCAAACAACTTGGATGAAGCCACCATCAAGGGATTCGATGACGTCGTCACCAACGGAAACCCACAAGCAATCAAGCTCGCACTGAAGGGACTTATGGCTGAATACGAATCAGAGAATGGCTACGAAGGGCGGATGCTCACTGGCAAGGCTGCTAAGGCAGAAGTCGGGTTCCGTAGTCAAGCCGAAGTAGTCGCAGCTATGAGTGACCCTAGGTACGACAAAGATGAAGCCTATCGGGCAGACGTCTTCGCAAAACTTGAACGATCAAACCTGAACTATTGACAGTAACTACTAACGAAAGAGGTCAACAAAACCTCTTTGCAAAAGAACCACCTATGGAGATTATCGACGTGTACGAAACTCACAATGAAAAAGCGGAGAAGCTTAATGGACGTGTTGCGATGCTTGGTGTTATCGCAGCACTCGGNGCNTATGCCGTTACCGGTCAAATCATTCCTGGNNTCTGGTGATGGCTAATGTCTCCTTGAAGATGGGCAAGCACAAGTCNCGTTCTGGAGGACTGACAANAGCTGGTCGTGAAAAATACAACAGGGAGACAGGTTCCAACCTCNANGCACCACAGCCCGGTGGTGGACCACGTAAAAGATCTTTCTGTGCCCGTATGTCTGGCGTGAAAGGACCAATGAAAAAGAANGGNAAGCCTACCCGAAAGGCACTTGCNCTACGTAAATGGAAATGCTNATGNNTAAAAACAGAGAGAAACTCGTCGCCAAGATCAATCCTCTCCTCAAAGGCATTCTTAAGAAGACTCCTATGGGTGAAGACCCTAAGCGAGGAGGTCGTCCTTACACACCACCTGGTAAGACCAAGATGGATGGCACGCCACTTGCTAGGGCAAAACGTAAAAAGAAAGAGAGGAAAGCCTAATGGCACACACTAAAACTACTAAAGGAAAGCCCTGCTCTTCTGGTAAGAAAGGAGGCAAACGCTGATGAGACGACAAGGACTTTACGCAAACATTCATGCGAAGCGTAGGCGTATTGCGGCTGGCAGTGGAGAAAGAATGAGAAGGCCTGGCACCAAAGGTGCGCCTACTCAGGCTAACTTCAAGCGGGCAGCAAAGACTGCTAAGAAATAACTATGCCTGACCTAGTAACAATCAAGGAAAGAAAGAATCCATTTGAGTTTCACGCTTCCGAGTTCCTAGGTGATGTACCAAGTCTGGAGCATTTGGAACTAATGACTGATGCTCCAGTAGGTGCACTCTGCTATGTAATCAATACTGGCTACACCTACCTACAAGCTCGTCCTGGTGATTGGAAACAACTCAAAGCTGGACGAGGATCAACTGGTAAGACCGGACCACAAGGTCGTCAGGGAGAACCAGGTAGAGATGGTAGGGATGGTCAAGTAGGACCACCCGGAGAGACCGGACCTCGTGGACATCAAGGTGATCAGGGTGAACCTGGTCGTGATGGTGTCGATGGTAAGGACGGTAGAGACGGTAAAGACGGTAAAGACGGCATAGATGGTAAGGACGGAAGAGATGGAAAAGATGGAATAGATGGCGTAGGACAACCCGGTCCTCCTGGACCGCGTGGCTACACCGGCACAAGTGGAGAGGATGGACGTGGATGGACTGGCGCTGAATACGATCCCCAAACAGGGATCATTAGTTTTTACTCAGACGATGGTTTGGAATTCCAGACCACAGACATTCGTGGAACACCCTCACCCTGGTGGGCTCACTTAAGTCTGGAACGATTAGCTCTAGCACTAAAGCCCTACTTATGACACCGGTAACTCCCAGCGTGGATACCACAATCTTTCCACGAGTTAATTTATATAAGAACTTCACAGCACGTGCTGTTCGTAGGGATGTCAATGGTCGGATCTTTGGACAGTATGGGGATCTCCCAATTGATGACCCTAGTAGGTACCCAGCTGTACAAGGGTCTCTAGAATTTGACGAGATTCACCCCTTTGATCTACATGATCTTGGCTCTGACGTTTCTACGACACCTACACGAGTTCTTGACCTACGAAACCCTGAAATTGACTATCTAAGCAACCCCGATCCGTTTGTACACAGGTACAACCTCGGACCGCTGCACCCAGATATCGACGACACATACTGGTACCCAGCAGCTAGTGGTGCTGTTGAATACGCCACATTGTTGCCGTATCCAGTTGATCTAGGTTCTGATGTAACCGTTGCTCCTAGCGGGACGGTTGATCTCAGACTTAGTAATAGTAAATATAGCCTTAATCCGCTAGAAGATCTTGCCCCTCCAGCTGATGGAAGTATTGCATTTAGTAATGCTCTACCATTCCCTGTTGAACTCGGGCCGGACGTTGCCACCGCAACAACCGACATATTTGATCTGACTCTTGGTACATCAACCTACAACCTTAACTAATTACTTTTAACAATGGCTGATCAGCTTTTATTCCGTGGTGGTAACACAACTTCCATCGCTGGATCCACCGTGTCGAGCCGTGAGATCGTTATCGACACTCAAACAAATCAAATCGTCCTTGGCTCTCAAAAGGACCGCACCGTCATGCAGGACGGCGCCACCGAAGAAGTTACTATCACCGGAGGTGTTGCTAAGCTGAGGCTCAACAGCAGTGGAAGCACCCACCCCCTACAGATCTATCAGGACGGCACTGATGGATTCATTAAGAATAGTGCCTCTAGCGGTAAAATTACATTTAACACCTTTGGTGGTGGTTATCTCAGCTACATCTCTGGCTCTACGGAGCGTGTCCGGTTCGATTCNAATGGTAACGTTTCCATCGGCGGTACGATTGGTAGTGCTCCTGCTATCGAACTGACTCAAGGTGGTGGTGGTCTCTTCAACGGCCTTGTCTCCACTCACTAGCTACTTCAAGTCAAACCGCACCTCTAACGCTTTTGTCTTTCAAGGCGTTCTGAATGGTGTTACAACTGCCCTGATTAAGTCTGACGGTTCAGCCACGTTCTCAGGTGCCATCGTCTCTGGTGGTAACCCGAACGCTGGTGGTGCCGCAGGTTCCAGGATGAGATCCGGTGGTGGTGTCCAGGCTTGCGCAACCGGTGGCAGCACCAACGTCTGGGCTGGTTTCCAAGAAGGCACTTCTACTTCTACTTCCAGCATCAGCGCCAGTGGGGCGGCTACCTTTTCATCGTATCTCCAGGTAGGCGATAACCCTGCTAATGGTTCTGCGAATGGTGCTCGGTTAAATAACACAGGTATTGTTCTTGCCGCCCGCTCGGCGACTGATGATCGTGTCTGGGCTGGTTACCAAGTTGGCTCTACAAATACAACAAGCTTCATTACTGCAGGCGGTCGCGCCAGCTTTGACGGCGCTGTGACTGCTTCCAACATCACTGCCTTCAAGAACAGCCTCACTACGGGTGCTGCTGCTGCAACAAGCTTGTCTGAGTTGCAGTCTGCAATTGCTACTGCCCTCGCCCTGCTCTGATAATTATCTAAAACTATGTCTACCACTTATACCTGGCACATTCACGACCTTGAGCGCACCACCGCTGACGGGATTGTGTTCAACGTTTCTTTCTCTATCGAAGCTACTGACGGTACCTACTCCGCCAGTCAGCTTGGCAGCGTGGCTCTCGAAGCTCCCGCTGAAGGAGATACAGTTATCCCGTACTCGGACTTGACCCCTTCTGTAGTCGAAGGATGGGTCAAAGGCGTCATTGGCACTGAAAATATCTCAGCTCTTGAAACTCATCTTCAGAGTGCATTGGACGAACAACGCGCTCCTACTAAGGCAGCAGGAGTTCCCTGGTAACAATTAACTATTGAGGCGGGCGGGAGGTTACTTACAAGATTAATTAATGACTACACTTATTCAACAGCAGACTCGTTCTAACTGGGACGAGTTCTGCAGCTGGGTGACGTCCACAAACAACCGTCTATACGTTGGGTGGTTTGGAGTCTTGATGATTCCGTGCTTGCTCGCAGCAACCACCTGTTTCATTCTCGCATTTATTGCGGCACCACCTGTTGACATCGATGGAATTAGAGAACCAGTCGCAGGCTCCCTTCTCTATGGAAACAACATCATTTCGGGAGCCGTCGTTCCGAGCAGCAATGCCATCGGACTACACTTCTACCCAATTTGGGAAGCTAATACACTTGAGGAATGGTTATACAACGGAGGACCGTATCAACTCGTCGTCTTCCACTTCCTTCTCGGTGTCTTTTCTTACATGGGACGAGAGTGGGAACTTAGCTATCGACTAGGGATGCGCCCTTGGATCTATGTTGCGTACTCTGCACCGGTCGCTGCTGCAACCGCAGTTTTCCTTGTCTACCCGTTTGGGCAGGGTAGTTTTTCTGACGGCATGCCTCTTGGCATTTCCGGTACGTTCAACTACATGCTCGTCTTTCAGGCTGAACATAATATCCTTATGCATCCTTTCCATATGTTGGGTGTTGCCGGCGTATTTGGTGGGGCTTTGTTCTCTGCTATGCATGGCAGTCTTGTCACCTCTTCCCTTATTAGGGAGACAACCGAGGAGATTTCTCACAACTATGGGTATAAGTTTGGGCAAGAAGAAGAGACGTATAACATCGTCGCTGCCCATGGATATTTCGGTCGATTGATTTTTCAATATGCTTCTTTCAATAACTCCCGTTCTTTGCACTTCTTCCTCGCAGCCTGGCCGGTTGTGGGTATCTGGTTTGCAGCGCTTGGTGTATCTACTATGGCTTTCAATCTCAATGGTTTCAACTTTAACCAGTCGATTGTTGCGAATGAAGGGCAAGTAGTTAACACCTGGGCTGACATCCTGAACCGAGCCAACCTTGGTTTTGAGGTCATGCACGAACGGAATGCTCATAACTTCCCACTTGATCTTGCTATGGCTAGCACTACACAAGTGGCACTTACTTCACCAACTATCGGATAATGTTAGATGCTGTAGTGACTGCGGTCATTGCAGGACTGTCTGGATTAGGTGTAATCACAGGGCGTCTTCACTCNCGCATTTCAGATTTAGATCATCGAATAGACGCCCTGGAAGTAAAGCTTGCAGAGAACTATGTCGCTAAATCTGACCTGTCTGACATAACTGATCGGATAGAAGCGCATATGATTCGCATTGAAAATAAATTAGATAGAATAATCATTAAATAACCGTCCGTTCATCCCTATCGGGACGCATGTTTGCACAGGTATGGAACGGGACCTGTGTGTCTCCTATGGAGGTTTACCATGCAACGCAAGACTGTACGTCTCGTGTATCGCGGTGTTCCCTACACCAAGTGATTGAGTAAAAGCTCACGGGAGAGGTGCAACGCCTCTCCTCACTATTGGTTAGTGCCCTTACGAGGACAACACTAGCCGTCATGACGGCAGGAAAGACTGCAATACAAATTGAATACTCTGAGCTCAGAGGAAATTGCTTAAACCTCTTTATAAAAAACATTGGCTAACACTACTACTACCTCCATTGGCTCTATTAATAAGAGCCCTGGACTTTCCCTTACCCAAGGCGGTACGGCTTACGACAATAAGTATGCAACTTACCTGAAGCTGTTTTCGGGTGAGATGATCAAAGCGTACGAATCTGCAACCGTTGCTAAAGGCACTGTGCAGAACCGCACCCTGAAGAACGGCAAGTCTTTGCAGTTCATCTTCACGGGTCGGATGGATGCTGGCTACCACACCCCTGGTACCCCCATCCTTGGATCTGGTGATCCNCCGGTGGCNGAGAAGACCATCGTCATGGACGACCTGCTGGTTTCCAGCGCATTCGTCTACGACCTGGATGAGACTCTCGCTCACTACTCCCTGCGTTCTGAGATCGCTGCCAAGATCGGCCACGCTCTGGCTGAGTCCTACGACAAGAAGATCTTCCGAACCATTGCTCTTGCCGCTCGNGAGTCACACCCTGTGACCGGCGAAACCGGTGGCTCCCAGATCTCTCTGGGTGCAGGCAAAGANTTCGACGCTCAAGCTCTGGTTGACGCCTTCTTTGAGGCCGCTTCAATCCTGGACGAAAAGAACGTTCCCCAAGCTGGACGTACTGCTGTGCTGTCTCCTCGTCAGTACTACTCCCTCGTGTCCTCTGTTGACACCAACATTCTGAACCGCGACTTCGGTAACACTCAGGGCAACCTGAACTCCGGTCAAGGTCTCTACCAGATCGCTGGTATTGATATCAAGCGTTCTAACAACCTGCCTTTCCTGGCTGGCTCTGTGGCCCGTGTGGATGGTGAGAACAACGACTACAGCGGAAACTTCGCTGATCACGCTGGCCTCATCTACTGCCGTGACGCTGCTGGCGTTGTGGAAGGTGTTGGTCCTTCGATCCAAACCACCTCTGGTGACGTCTCTGTCATGTACCAGGGTGACATCATTGTCGGCCGCCTGGCTATGGGTGCTGGCACTTTGAACCCTGCGGCTGCTATTGAACTGCTCGCATCCTGAGGTATTAACTAATGGCTAATCAAACTACTGCTTCCTTTGGTGGAGGTATTAGCGGTGCTACTACCGGCATCTCAGGTGGTAACACTGCTATCCGCAAGTCTGTGGCTAAGACCCAGAAGGGTTACGGTTCTGCTGTAGCTGCTTCTAGTGTCTACTCGGAGACTAAGAATCTGCGTTTTGCTTACCACCCTGTGGAAGCTGACGCTCCTGCGCAATCTCGCGCCTGATCTTTTATATGGGGACCTTCGGGTCCCTTTTTTTTATTCATATGACTTCAACTCCAGTAGCTGATTTTAATCAGAATCCTGAACTATTAGCTGTTAATACTATTCTGGGATGTATCGGTCAGGCACCTGTAACGGCACTTGATTTTGAGAACCCGGAAGTGTTCCTCGTATATCAACTGCTCAACAACGTACGAATCGATACCCTGTCTGAGGGTTGGAACATTAATACAGAGGCAGGGGTAAAGCTGACTCCTGTAGATACCAATGGAAGGGTGTATGCACCCAGCGGAACCCTGCGTATTGATGGTGCAGGAGAAACTGTCGACAAGACAACAAGTATCGTTGTTCGTGATGGTGCCTTATATGACAAGAATAAGCACGACTATTGTGATGAACAAGTTACTGTGAATATAGTCTGGGATCTTGAGTACGACAAGCTTCCCGCTGTCTTCCAGAGATACATCACAGCCCGCGCAAGTACCCGTGCTGCTGTGGAACTAGTAAATAACACTGACCTATACAGAATGCTGGGTCAAAATGAAGTAGCACTGCGTGCTGCATTAGTTGACTCCGAATGCACGTCTGGTGATTACACATTCTTTGGTTCACCTGAGGGTACTGTCTACCGCCCATATTCTCCCTATAGAGCACTAGCACGATAATGGCAGGCATCACTCAAACAATTCCTAGTTTTGTCCAAGGTATTTCTGGACAGCCTGATGAGCTAAAACTACCTGGACAAGTAAATGACCTTGTAAATGCTATCCCTGATGTTGCTCGTGGTCTTATCAAACGACCAGGTGCACGTCTTGTAAATCACATTACTGATGACACAAGTGGTCGTTGGTTTAATATCAACCGTGACCGTTCAGAACAGTATGTAGGACAGGTTCTAACTGATGGCACGGTTAACATCTGGGGATGTAATGATGGTGCAGGATACCCAGTTGTCTATAGTCCAAAACCTGTCAATATCAATTCTAATGCAGAACCGCTGGTAATTGCACCAGCTGATGCTGGCAATACGTTGTATCCGAATTGTGACGTCAATGCATATACTGCTGATCTAAACGAATACAGACGGCTTCAAAACTTAGTAAGTGAACAAGAGGAGTTAGTAGAACAAAACAGAACTGCTGCAAACAACCTCCTGAATCAAAACTTTGACACTATCTACTACGAGGTAGATTATATCAATGAAGGTGCAGTCGAGTATAAAATTACAACCGGTTATTCAACAATCCACGGTGACATCAATAAACCAACTGGAGCAACCTTAGGGAGGAAAATACAGAGCGATGTATACCATGTTGCTGCAAGTCAATATCAAGCCGCTATTGATGGATCCGGTGACACAGAGTTCTCAAACAGACTGTACGATAAGTCAACCGGTGTAAAGGGTGACATCTATGAATACGTAATAAATAGCTTTCCGCAAAGTGAATACGACGGCTATGTGGCTGCAAAAACAGCGGCAGAAACACAGCTCGCAACTCTCATTCCTCAACGAAATACAGCAAAAACATCATGGGAACAAGAGGCATCAAACTGTGCTATTACCGCAAATCCATTTGGTGCAAGCCTGACGCATTCAGAGACAAGTGACACAAGTGTTTTACTTGATTACCTAAAACATGATGATCCGGAGGATCTACAGTTCCTTACTATTAATGACTTTACGTTTGTCAGCAATCGGAAAATCAAACCTTCAACATCGAAGTCAGCGCTGAACGAACGACAACATGAAGGGTTTATTGAACTGAAAAACTTGGCATATAGCCGTGACTATTCAGTTTCATTCAACACGATTGCTTCTTCGCAGACACCACTACAAACAATAACGAGTGCTGCATCCGTCAGTGTTAACAAGGTTAACTGGGCAGACGACAATGCTAATTGTCAATATACAGCTATCCAGAACTTCAATGAAAATCACCCTACCGACTCAAATAAAACAGGATTAAACTTCCAAATTGAAACCCGTGGACAGGCAGTTCTTAAGGACCTAAATGATCAATATAAAGGTTACAAGTGTGAGTACACAACCAACGTAAGATTGTTATCTGGAGGTCAGGGTTGGGAAAAGGGTGACACTGTAGAAGTCACAATGAATGGTGCTACCTACTCAATCACTGTTACTGAGATTTCATCCCGTAGTGTACTAGGAAACCTGGGTACGGCTACAGAATCGACACCGACGAGTGGCTCAACTATTGTGCAGCCCGAAGATGTTCTCACTGATCTTGCGGCAGCAATTGCAGCACAGACAGTTGGAATTACAGCTGATGTTATTGGTAATGGTATTCACGTAACATCAGCAACACCATTCCAAGTAACTACTAATGCAAGTGACCTGCTCAATGTATTTACAGATTCAATAAACGACGTATCACGTCTACCCGACCAATGTAAACATGGATATGTCGTAAAAGTTGCTAATTCTGCAGAACTGGAAGATGATTACTACCTTCGGTTTATTGCAGACAATGGCGATGAAGGATATGGCGTATGGGAAGAGACCTATAAGCCAGGCATTGATGCAGTCTTCAATGGCTATTCAATGCCACACCAGATTGTACGCATGTTCAATGCTTCTGGTAATGTCTATTTTATTGTATCACCAGTAGACTGGGAGGACAGATTAGTAGGTGATGAGATTACAAACCCTACTCCATCGTTTGTAGGTAAGTTTATCAACAAGATGGTTTTATTTAGAAACCGCCTTGGAATGATGTCAGATGAAAATATAATCCTTTCACGGCCTGGTGACTTCTTTAACTTCTGGTCAAAGACAGCACAGGTTGTCAGCCCTATTGACCCAATTGACGTAAGTGTCAGTTCATCAAGTCCCGCAACTCTGTATGACGCTCAAGAGGTCAATGCTGGTCTGCTGATGTTCAGTGAAGAACATCAATTCCTGCTAACAACAGACAATGATGCATTGACTCCAGACACTGCAAAGGTTAACAGTATCTCAGCTTATGGGTTCAACAAAAAGACTGAACCTATTTCTATGGGTACTACAGTTGGATTTATAAGTAGCTCCGGACGTCACTCACGGTTGTTCGAGATTACTAACATCAGACGTGAGGGTGAGGCAGAAGTACTAGACCAATCAAAGGTGATTGATAACCAGTTACCTTCGAACATTGACCTACTAGCGCACAGCAGGACAAACAACCTGATCTTGGCTGGACAAAGAGGAACCAGCCTGCTATTTGGCTATCAATACTTTAATACTGGCGAAAAACGGGCACAATCTGCATGGTTTAAGTGGAACCTAACAGGTAATATTATCCACCAGTACATTGAAAATAATGTCCTTTACTTAGTGATTGCAAATGGAACTATTGTGTCTCTACAAACGATCGACCTTAAGTTCTCAGAAAACTCAGCAATCCAACCATCTGATTCAGTTGTACCGATAACAGTTCACCTTGATAACTGGCAGACAGTTCTACCATCAAGCATCACTCATTCAAACGGTCAGTCAACATTTACTGTACCACCAGGATTCTTCACTAATGATGGACTACGTGTATGGGCGATTGCAGATGACACGTTCCGTGGTCAAGTCGTTACACCGACAATCACTAGTAACACTGTATATCTCAATGGTGATTGGTCTAACACAAGGGTGGTAATTGGATATGAATTTACGATGAGTATTAAATTGCCTACAATTTATCCGACTAGATCTGAGGGTGACAAGAGTCGATCAGACATAAGATCATCGTTGACAATCCACCGTCTAAGACTGAGCTTTGGTCCTATTGGTGTCTATGATGTGACTCTAGATAGGATAGGTAAAGGCAGTCGTACATTACATTTTGATCAACGTGAAATGGATGGCTATAAGGCTAATGCTGTTGCTGTGGATTCTTTCGGTTTGGAAACTATTCCTATCTATGAAAGGAACACCAACCTTGCAGTAACTGTTTCATCTACACACCCGTCTCCTGCGACATTGTATTCAATGACATGGGAAGGAGACTATACAAATAGATTCTATAGACGTGTCTAAGTTTATCCACCCTGTAACGCTGGAGGCTGCCTATCAGGTAGCTTCCCAGCTGCGCGAGGATGACCGTAGAGAGGCGGTAGAGGGGCATGGGTTAGATCCCATCATTGACATCCCTATCGCCTGTCTGACGGGCTACAACGTGCATTTCAACGTGCCAGACGGCAGGATTGCTGGACTGGCTGGTATTCACAAAGGAGGTCGGATATGGATGGTATGTACACCAGCTATTGAAGACTTCCCACATCACTTTGCCCGAGAAGCTAAACGCTTTATTGAAGGGCTAGATGAACCATACCTGTGGAACATCGTTGACAACAGGAATACCGTCCACATCAAACTACTTAAATTTCTAGGATTCACGCTTCACGATGAAGTGACATATGGACCTAACAACCTAACCTTTACAAGATTCGACCGTGTGTGCACCAGTAGTAGGTGCCATCAGCGCAGTTAGTGGCATTGCCTCTGCCGTTGGTGGTTATCAATCTCAATCTGCGGCAGTCGCTGCCCAAAACAAAGCCGCTATTAACAACTACAAATACCAGGTAGCTCAACGTGAAAACGATTGGCGGCAGACGCTGACTGCCTGGGGACATAAGAGACTTCAGTACAAAGCGCAGACAGACGAGAACTTCCTAGGTGCTCAGAAGGGTTACCAACAGGAACAACAAAGACTGAACGAAATTTATCAGAAAGCCAGGTTCACCAACCAAGACCAGTTGAATAAAATGCTGGCATCACAGGGTATGAACTACGCCAGAGGGGCTACTGGACAATCTGCTCAACGTAGTAATGCAATGATGCTCGCTGCACTGGGTAGGTCACAAGCACAGACGGCTGCGTCACTTGCTAGTGCACGGGATGCTGCTGACTTCAATAAGCAAAGCATTAGAGATCAGCTTATCTCTGCTAATCGACAAGCATATGGACAGGTAGCACTGAAACCTGTTGCTGGTATTGCTCCACCACCTCCTGTATTGCAGTCAGGACCTAGTCCGCTGGGTCTGATTGCTGGCATTGGTAGTGCTGTTGCTAGTGGATTAAGTACGTACAACAGCCTGAAAGCACCTGACCCGACGGGCAACACACCAGCGCCACAGCAAACTCAATCGTTTGGTCAATTCTCTGTACCCACTGCACAGCAGTTTGGAGCTAACAGCTATACCAGTCCTTTCCAAGGCAACTCCTACGACTTCTTTAGCCAAAACAACTCTCTCCTTTAATATATGACATTTACAAGCTATGCACAGGGAGGGTCGTTTCGTCCTAAGTCGGTAACTGACTACCTCCCTGCACTTAAAGAAAACCAAGCCAGGCAGAAACGAGACGAACAGGTCTACTTCGACCAGATGCGTCGGAATGATCAAACACGGATTGAAGAAGCTAAGCGTGCTGGTGATGGTCTGATGGCTCTTGGTAAGTTCTCTGGAACTCTTGCTGACGTCTTAGCTAAAGAGGCTGAAAAGAAAGCTGAAGAGGATATGAATGAGGGTGTCGCTATGGCGTATGAGGAAGCCATGTTTGGTCCTGGTACGCCAGAGCGGCTAGCACTGGATGCTGGTGAAGAGCAGCTCAAGACTGACGATGGACAGATCCAGATGATGGCTGGTGCTGTCTTAGCCAATAACCCTGAAAACTACCAAGCAGCTAACAACGTCAAGAACCTGAGTGGTTGGAAGAAGTACGGCTATGCCACTGGTCTCGCCCAGATGGCTGGACAGAACTACCGGTCTTGGATGGATGAAGCTCTGAGGTCAGATGACACCACTCAGATCACCATCAACGGAGAGACTTTTACGCCATCTGAAGCAGATGACCCAACCAAGGTCCAGGCTGCAATGGGTGTACTGCGTCGTCAGTACCTAGCCCAAGCTGGTGTAAGCGGACTGTCTAAGCCTCTGCTGGCTAAGTATGCGTTTGAGCCTATGTATAAGGCAGACGCTGCCATTGTTGGTCAAGCACGTAAGGACTATGCGATTGCACAGTCTGAGATTGATGCTGGTGAAGCAGACAACGCACTGTTTGCCACTAAGGATCTAGGCACTTATCTAGACGCTTTGTCCACCACTGTGGATGCAAACGGCAGGATGCGTGGTTATGGCGGAGCATGGAATGAAGCCATGAAGCGCCTGGAGAACGCAGTAGAGGTTGGTCTTATTTCTGAAGCAGACCTCACTGCTATGGAGGGTCAGTTCCAGGGAGACACTGGTAGAACCTTTGGTGAACTTCATCGAACTAAGTTCGCATCACTGAGGCGAGCTATCCAGGATCAAGAATATGATGATTGGTCACGTAGTCAGAAGTTCCAAAAGGCAGAAGCTGAACAGTTCATGGATCAAGCCATGAATCAGCTGATGTCTCAGGAACAGATCACACAGGCTGATATTGACGCTATCCGGGAACAAGCTAATGAGCTGTATCCGGGAGTCTCTACCACTCGACTGGATCGAATGGAAGGTGATATGACTGTCGAAGCAGAAGCTATCGAGAAGCAAGAACAACAGGCTGAACACCTAGCTAATGCTGGTCTACTGACTCCTGAACGCCTATCTAAGTTTCACTGGACGATTCAACGTCAGTTCGCTGATGTTGCACGGATGCAGCAGGACGTGAATGGATACAATATTCAGATGGATTCTATTGAAGATGACATCAAAAATATAGCAAGAGTAACTTCTGTATCCGCTCGTAGTGGAACAGTAAACGTTGCCATTGCTAACGCACAGGCAATCCTGAGACAACGAATTGCGACCAACATAGCTACTGGGTCGTTTAGCACACCTCAAGCAGCCGCACAGCAGGCGTATGCAGACTTACGACAAGAGATTATTGAAGGTTCAAAGACTCCAGGAAGTCAGTGGTATATCAGTGATCAAGCATTTGGGAACCAGATTCCAAAAGCTAGTACCAAAGAATCTGCGGCTGTAATTAGAGAGTTTGAACAAAACGTTAATCGGACAACGGCAACACTAGAAGCTCTTGGTGGAGCTACTGCATTAAACAGGACTCCAAACCTGCTCTTTACTGACAGAGAGTTGGAAGATATGGAGGAGAAGTTCAGTCGCCCAGGATTCGTCTTCCCAGCACTAGCTACTTATTGGGCTTCCAGGTTCGGTGTAGATCCGCTCGAAATCATAAACGCGCAAAGAAAAGCATCCGGTATGGGACCATTAGAAATACCGCCTGCAATAGAAACAGTCAGGCAGGGAGTTAATCCAGATTTACAATCACTACTACATAGATATAAAGCACCCGAACGCTCTGCAAGAGCTTTGGGAAGTATGGCTAAATATGAACCTTCCATTGTTCCAAATGGATATGGAGACGCTGTCCAATCGGCAGCTGAGGCGAACGGAATCCCACCGTCAATCCTGGCTGGACTAATTGAAACTGAAAGTGCCTGGAATCCCAGTGCTGTCAGTTCAGCTGGTGCAGTAGGACTCGGACAATTTATGCCTGCTACGGCAGCTGAATTTGGAGTCAATCGTCGTGACCCTATCTCTTCAATCAATGGTGCTGCTAGGTATCTCCGTTATTTGATGGACTACTTCGGTGGCGATCTAGACAAGGCAATCTATGCCTACAACGGTGGTATGGGTAATGTCGAACGACTTGGTGTCGGCTTCGACGGACCTGGTGGTGAGAACTACGAATACCACGGCAAAGTAATGAGAGGTGCTTACAAGTATGGCTACGGTCAACTACCTGTAAGAGCCGCTTTTCAATCATAAAAAATGACGCAATCCTACTTTGACGATCTATCAAGTCTGGATGAAAGCGATCTGAGTAAACCGTTTGAACAAGTTCAAGCCGAGATAGATGCTCAAACTCAGTACGCTAATCAACCACTTGAAGAATTCGAAGAGCAGACCGCTGAACCTACGGGTGAGGCTTCTGCTCAACAACAGCAACAACAAACTGAAGAACCTGAAACCGAAGGTGATGTTGAGTTCCTTGATAACATTGTCAAGGACATCAAGCCAATAAGCCTCAATGAAAAGGGTAATCTGGAAGGTGGTTCTGGCAGGCACCAGCTCGTACACGGTGTAGCAAACACGGCTGTCGGACTAATAAACATGGTGCCAGGAGTTGATATTCCTAAGCTTCCTAAATATGAAAGCGAGCTAGGCCAGGCAGCTTCCGAGATCTCTGGACTGATAGTTCCTAGCTTGCTCCTCGGTGGATTGGGCGTTGGTTTAGGTAGAGCTGCAAACGCCAGAGTAGGACTCGGAATTGGTAAGAGTGCTCTTGTCCAACGTGTAGGTGAAGCCGGTGTTGCGGCTGGCACCGGTGCACTTGTGGACTATGCATCAACCGCATCTGAGGGAGACTCAGCTAGTGGCTACCTAAAGCAGAAGTTCCCACGGACCTGGGGCTGGCTGCCAAACGAAATCGCCACTCTGGATGGTGAGTCACCCGATGAAAAGAGAATAAAGAACGTCAAAGAGGGTGTCGCACTTGGTAGCTTCTTAGATATTGCAGCGATTCTCGGAAAGGTATATAGGGCTGCTAGTGGGCTGCGAGCTGGTCAATACGTACCAGAAAACGAGTTAGCCGCTAATTCAGTTAAGACTCTGAACAAACCTGAGGTTCCTGCTGAGGAAATCCTTGAGGTTGGTGAGGCTACTCGTTCTGCGAACCTTGACGAGTTGGGTAGGTATAACTTTGAAAATGCTGTCGATTTTGATCAACCCATCCATGGTTACCATGACGTCTACTCTCGCTATGAGAATGGTGTTCGTGGGGCTGACAATGGTGGTGTGATTGCTGCTTCTGTGGACTATGCACGGATAGCTGACAACATCGACACCGACTACGGTCGTGTTGGTTCAATTATGACTGAACCGGCACTGAAGGCGGCTATCACTAATGGTGTGGCTGAACCTGATACTTACTACAAAACCCTAAAAGGACTTGCTAGCCAGATTGAATTGGCTGGGAAGTACGGATACAAGACCGCTACCGGTAAGTATCTATCTCACGCCGACATTATGGCTAAGGGTGACTTGCTCGCCTCTGACCTGATGAAGATGGATGTACCTGCTATGCGTACAGCACTTGCGCCATTCCAGTACATCGATGGCGACATCGGAACAAAGGTTCTGAAGTCTGAAGCTTATGCAGGTGTATTTAAGGCAATCAAGTCCTATATGGATGAGTTTATGAACATGGATGCTGTCCGTGCTCAGGCTTATCTGGAGACCTCACTCGGTGGTCAGATCTCTGATATGGCAGAAGGTATGCGTCTTATGGACGGAACCGAAGCTGTTGAACGAGCACAGGAACAGATACTGGATCGTATGGAGTATCTGATGACGATCAAAGGGCAGACATCTTATGCCCGTGGTCGTGGTCTAAATATGCTCAACCTCTGGAATCGTATGACAGAACTTGGTAGCAAAGCTGCTGAAAAAGCAGGGATGACCAAGATGGCTAAGCAGATTCGTGGTGAGAAGAACTCAACCCTGAAGGCAATTTCAAAGATCGCTGCTGACTCTAAGCAGACTGTAGAGACTCTCCGAACTGTCAGCAAGGAACAGCCTGAGATGCTGGGTCCTCTGATGATGGCTTATGAACTAACTGACGGTAATGTTGACAACATCAGCAAGCTGAACAATTGGATGCGTGAAAGCTCCAGCACGTTGGGTAAAGCCATTATTGATAGACAGCCTGAGATCCCTTCACTGATGCTTCAAGGTGTTTGGGCAAACATGTATAACTCAATCCTGTCCTCAATCATTACACCCGCCAAAGCAATTGCGTCTGGTGCATTCCTTCTAGGTGAGCGTCCTGTAGCAACTGCCATTGGTGCCCTGGCTACTGGAAACAAGTACCAACTGAGAAAGGCTGGCTACGTCTACAGCGGGATGTTTGAAACGCTGGGACGTGCATTTGAGTACAGCAAGTTTGTTACTAAAAAGATCGCTAACGATCCTGAGGCATCCAAATACTTATCCCGCCAAGACTTCCAAGTCAAGAACGAACGGGCTATTGAAGTCTTCCGTGCAACTGCTGATGCAGAAGCTAAGCGAGGTAACTTCGGAGCTTCTGTCATTGCTGACCAGATTGAAGCGATGAATGATATGGCTAACTCTCCATTCCTTAAGTTCGGCATCAATGCGATGTCAGTGTGGGATGGATTTGTGAAGTCAGTCATTGCTAACTGGGAAACTCGTGGAAAGATCTTTGACGAGTTTGTAGCTACTGGCAAGCAAATGACACCAGAGGAGTATGCCAGAAAGAGTGAAGAGGTTTATTCAAACTTCTTTGACCCTCAGACCAATACTCTTAAGGAAGGTGCTGCTAAGTTTGCGTCCAAAGAAATCAACATGAACCTAGATGGTGGCTTTGTTGATGGTCTCAATGTGATGCTCCGTCACCTCCCTGGACTAAAGCCATTCTTGATGTTCCCATCTACTTCTACAAGTTTGTTGAAGTATGCAGGTAGTCACGTCTACAACCCTCTGGGTAAGTTTATCAATATGGTTAATGACTACTCTCGTCCATTCAATCAGCTGGACCAAGTTGAAGCAGAAAGACTGCTGAAACAACGTGGGTTTGATTATGACGAGATGGCAGAGATTAACTATGAAGGTATCCGCTCTGAAATCTTAGGACGTAAGGCTATTGGCACAATGACTGTGTTCGGTGCTGTTGGTCTATTTACCCAGGACCGCCTACATGGTGATGGTCACTTTGATAAAGAAACTCAACGTGTTAGGACTGACTTGGGATGGAAGCCCAGGACTGTCAAAGGTTTAGATGGTAACTGGTATTCATACGCAGACCTTGGTGCTATTGGTGACCTGTTGGCTTTTACAGCCAACGTTATGGACAACTTTGACACCCTGAATCCGAACGACGTCTCAACACTACTTGCCAAGTCAGCTCACATCCTTGGCTCAGCCATTACTGAGAAATCAGTGTTGTCGGGTATGGAACCTATGTTTGACATCCTGAGTGGTAACGGAGCTTCTATTGCACGATGGGGAGCATCCTTTGGTAGTGGTGCCCTGCCGTTGAGTGGTCTGCGTAGTCAGCTTGCTCGTGTTATTTCTCCTGCAGTGAGAGAGTCTGAACAAGAGCTATTTGCACTGCTCGCAAGTAGGAACCCCGGCACTCGTGGTCAACTACCTGTCCGCTACGGATGGGTTAGTGGAAAGCCACAAGGTGAAGAGAACTTCTTCCAACGCCTCTATAACGCTGTCTCACCTCTCAAGGTGTATGGCGACATCACTCCTGAAGAGCAATTCCTACTGGACATTGAGTTTGACGCTCGTCCTACCCTGAAGACTAATGGCAAAGGTGTGGACTACACGCCAGAAGAACGTAGTCAGGTAGGAAGCAAGATGGGTGAACAAGGATACTTTAGGTTAGCAATTGCTGCAGTAATGCAGACCGAAGAAGGTCAACGGTTCCGTGAGGCTTATAAAGAAGCTCAATCAAAAGGTGTCACCATTGACGTCAGTGAGTTTCAAGAACTTCACCGTCAGCTAAAGACTGAACTCCGTGCAGCACAACAGCTAGCACAAAGAGAGATTGACAGTGCAGACCGAGTAGAGGAAGTTCAATTCCTTAACGGTCAAATGCAACGCGCCCAACGATCGGGTGATGTAAAAGAGATCGACAGAGTCCAAGGGTTACTTGATGAAATGCGTACTAAGTACTAAATGAATGGCAACCATACAAAATCAATACACAGGTGACGGTTCCACAACCGATTACTCATTTACATTTGAATATCTTAAGCAATCAGACATCAAGGTTTCTCTTGACGGGGTTGCAACAACTGCATACATTTTTGCCAGCCCAACACTAATTCGATTCAACACTGCTCCTGCAAACGGTGTCGCCATCAAGATCAGACGGGAAACAGACGTAGATGATTTAACAGCTACGTTCTTTCCAGGGTCCAGTATCAGAGCACAAGATCTCAATAACAACTTCACTCAAACCCTGTACTTATCACAGGAAAGTGTAGATAGAATCAATAGCTCTGATGCCACAAGTGTCGTAAATACAGCAAATAATGCACTATCGGTTGCGCAGCAGGCACAAACTGCTGCTACCGCTGCAGAGGCCGCAGCTCAAAACGCTGTTGATACTGCTATTTCCACTGGAGATAACGTATCTGAGCTGACTAATGATGCTGGCTACTTGACTACAACTACAGGACTACAAGCTGGTGACAACGTCTCTACACTCACTAATGATGCTGGATACAGCACTAACGGTGTCCCTGTGGGTGCTGTCTTTCACTTTGTAGCCACAGCTGTACCTACTGGGTACTTGAAATGCAACGGTGACACAATTCCCAACGGTACTGGAACCGTTCAAGGTGTTACTGCTGACTTCTCTACTTTGTTTGGACTTGTAGGTGCAACCCTACCAGATCTTCGTGGAGAATTTATCCGAGGCTTAGATGATGGACGTGGTGTTGACTCTGGTCGTTCTATCAACACTGCTCAAAACGCCACCTCGATACGCACTGCTGTTCAGTCTCACCAGATAAATAATGCTGGCTCGACAAGTCTTGATGTTTCTGCAGGAATTAGTTTTGCAGAAGCTGAGAGTTTTGGGGGCTCAACCCCACCTGGCGCTCGCTTTGGTGACAATGGGACTGGATTTAACAGCAACTACGCAAACAATATCCTGCTAGGTGGTCAAGACACTTCGGCATCGGGTCGTAACACCTGGATCACCCCACGAGTGCGCAACGTTGCACTTCTTGCCTGTATCAAATACTAATCAAACACCATGATTACTCTTCTCCGACCAATTCTCATTTCATTCGTGACCTCACGTAAGGTCAAAGAACTTATTTGTGATCTTCTGGATCGACTCGTAGCTACAACCGATAACAAGCTTGATGATGCTGCTGCACGTGGCATTCGTGAAGCTCTTCTTGGTGAATAGTGGAGTGGGCAGAACCACCTGTTTTGCCCAGACTAATCCTTCCGGAACCGCCTGTATTGCCTAAACCAGTTCTGGAGGTACCAAGGGCTGAGTTACCTAGTTACAAGCCTCTTGTAGTACCTCCTAGCGACCTTAGAGCACCTGAAGGAGTTAAAGGACCAAATACAGAAGAAGAACCTCCTAAGCCAGAGGTAAAACAACCAACTATTCCAGAAATAAACATCCCACCTGAAGCACAGATAGTAGAAATTCCATTTACGGATATTGAGGTTCCATTACCTACAACTACTATCATGACAACAGCAGCAACTACAGCAACTATTTCTGTAGCCGCCACCTTGACTGCAACTTCTGTCTTTAAGTACCTCGTCACATTGATGAAACCCATCATTAAAACTACATGGACGAAAATAACGACAAGAAAGCAGGATTCATCAAGTTCATCGTCCTCGTCTGGTCAGCAGGACTCCTGACTGCCAGTTACGCAGGATGGATGCCAAAGATGGATCCAACATATGTAGCCTCAATTCTTAGTGGCACCCTTGCAACTTTTTCTATTTCTAGAGAGAAAAAACAATGAAGCGACTACTTTTATTGCTATTTCTGGCAAGCCCAGCTGCTGCCAACCAAGTCACCCCTAACTTCACCCAGGGATCTATGCAGTCCACAACTACATCAACTGTAGATATCGAAAGGACTATCCAAACAAGCACTTATGGTGGCACATATTCATCATGGTCTGGCACAAACGTAACTCCCAGCGGAGACATTGCAGACACAGCAACAACTTATTCAGTCACAAACGCAGGGGAACAGTTTCAACTGGAACTTGTGACACGAGAGGCGGGGGTCATCAGCGACAGCTTGATCAACGAAACAATAAACCAAGTCTCTACCACTACTTCCTTGTCGGTCTTCTCTCAATAAGTCCGGCATTTGCTAGTGAGGACCCTAAGGTCTCAAACACATCAAACCCAGTAGCAGCCGCAACGGGTAATGTGACTAACCAGGCGATACAGTTCCAAAATAATGGAGCTCCGTCTCGGCAATACTTCGGGCCAAACAGTAGCTGCAACGCAAGTACGATGCAGCTCAGCCCTTTTTATATGGGTAATGACACAATTCCTCATGACAGTGAGGGTTATACAAGAGGAAATAACTGGGGCTTACAGATAAATTTCAGTATCCCTCTTGATGGATCAATGGTAGAGCTGTGCAAAGGCATAGCTCGGAGGCACGAAGAAAAAATGCGTCTTGATTATGAACTAGTGAGAGCACTTAAATGTACAGAAATTATGTCGGCTGGCTTCCAGCTAAGGCCTGGCTCTCGCGTAGAAGTTCTATGTCATGACGTCGTACCAATCGTCGCGGTAAATGAAAAAAGCAACTGAAGATCAATTCAACGAGTTGCATAATCTGGTCACANNAGAATTCCTGGCCCGAGTCAAATCAGGTGAGGCTTCTACTGCTGACCTAAAAGCAGCTTGTGATTGGTTNAAAACNAATGACATCAGTGGGATTGCGATCGAAGGTAACCCACTTGATCAACTACAACGCCTTATGCCCAAAGTTGATCCTGAACTCGTAAGGAGTCGGATGAATGGCAGAGCGTAATCACAAGAAAGAATATGCAGCACGACAAGAATATCTAAAGTCTTATCGGCGTAAAAACAAAGATAAGGACAAGATGCGAACTCGTGCTCGCAGAAAAATGAAGTGTGGAAACGGTAAGGAAGTCGACCACATAGATAACAATCCGAAGAATAACAATCGCTCAAACCTTCGATGCGTCGCTCGTACAAGGAACCGACAGAAAGGAGCGAAGAAAACAAATTCTCGTAGATGACACCATTACTTCCTCACGCTGATTACTACAAATTTAATTTAATAGCCATGACGTCCTCCGAAGCAAAGCGCCTTTGGAGGCGCGGTATTAAAGAACACTTCGATCACACATGCGTCTATTGCGGAAAATCTTATGACCTATCTCAACTCACTATTGATCATGTGCATCCTCGCTCGATGGGCGGAGATGACACAACCGCGAACTGCGTATGCGCCTGTCGCCGCTGTAATCAGTTAAAGGGAACTAGTAATTGGCTCACATTTATGCGTGAGCACTTTGGACTTAACGCCCTGAGAGAGCGTCTCATACTCTCACATATTTCATAAACCTGTCCACTAATGGATTAATGCTAACACAACAGAGGAATGAATTAAAACATAACGGTGGTCAAAGATCTAAAAGCAACAGAAAAGCACTGCAGTCTCAAAAGCTTGGCACTCAATTAGTAAAAAATATTGGGAAACAACTTAATGGGGCATATGACTCTGTTAAAGAAGCTGTTCCATTTATTGGTCAGGTAGAAGATTTTTACAATGGCAGTGCAGATAGAGGGCGACAAAGACTTTTAGCTAGAGGGTATACAGAAAAACAGATTGAATCGGCAAACGGTGAACGTCAAGCATTAACTAAGAACGGAGAAGCAACTAGTAAGTTTATTCAAAGTGTAAGTGACAAAACAAACATAGCGCCAGAGATCATTCAAGCAGGCGCTTCACTTGCTGAACTACTAATTGACAAACGAATAGGTGGTCGTATGGCAACTGACACCTTGTCAGGTGCTGCACGGATTAGACCTGCTGAAGTTGCACAAGCTCTTACAATTAAGAACCCAGATAGTTTGGCTAGAGGTGCTGCTCAAGGCTGGGCAGCTGGGTCAGAGTTTGGTGATGCAATGACTCAATGGCGTAATCGTAGAATGGAATTACGAGAACGGATGCGGTATCCCTCTGGTACTACAGCAGGTCGTAGAGAAAAGAACAGAAGGAAAGCACTGAAAGCGGCTTACAATGATGTTTCAACTGGTCCTACAAGATTCCCAGACAATCCTAAAGCTTACGAGGTAACGAAATTTAGGCAACAAAGCACCGTAGACGGTAGGAACATGGAGCAACACCACTTGTTCCCTAAACAAGAATCTTATCAATTTGTAGAGCGTATGCTTGAGGTTGGTGATGAAGATGATGTGCTTAATTTGATGATCTTTGCCGAAGAAGTTGATGCCTCTATGGGTGGCAGGCTTGACAACATGCTGAACATGGATAGCGATCCTCACAAAATCCTGCATAACAGCAGGATGGCTAGGGAAGACGGTAGACAATTAAAGTCTATGCAAATGAAGAACCTAGTAGACAATGCTAAAACTAGCGATGAATTAATGGAGTTGTTTAAAACATACATAGAAACAAACATTAAACCTTCTAAACAGGAAGCTCGAAGCCTGCAGCACCTTTATGAACTTGCAAAGAAACAAGGTAAACATAAAGAGATGTATACAGCTTTGAAAAATAAAGGTCGCTAATTTATCCACTCGTGCAACTAAATGAACGACGTCCTAACGGCGTTGCAAGAGGACTTCAAGCTGTTTCTCGCTGCATTGTGGGAACAGCTTGGTCTTCCACCTCCAACGCGTGCTCAATTCGCTATCGCTGATTATCTACAACACGGACCTAAGCGTCTTCAAATCCAAGCTTTCCGAGGAGTCGGTAAATCGTGGATTACAGGTGCTTTCGTGTTGTGGACTCTATTCAACGACAACGAAAAGAAAATAATGATCATTTCGGCATCTAAAGAACGTGCCGACAACATGTCTATCTTCCTACAGAAACTGATCATTGAAACACCATGGCTTAACCATATGCGTCCTGACACTGATGATGCCCGCTGGGCTCGAATCAGTTTTGACGTCAAATGTCCACCGCATCAAGCGCCTTCTGTTAAATCAGTGGGTATTACTGGTCAACTTACTGGCTCGCGTGCGGATCTAATGATTCTGGATGATATCGAAGTGCCAGGTAACTCTCTGACAGAAATGATGAGAGAGAAACTCCTTCAACTCTGTACAGAAGCCGAATCAATCCTTACGCCGAAAGATGATTCCAGAATTATGTATCTCGGCACTCCTCAGACTACCTTCACCATCTACCGGAAACTGGCAGAAAGGAATTACCGCCCATTCGTGTGGACAGCCCGCTACCCAAGGGCTCTTGCTAACTACGAAGGGAAAATTGCTCCTCAACTCCAAGCCGATATTGAAGAAGGAGCCGAAGAGTGGTCCGTAACTGACCCAGATCGCTTTACTCATGAAGATCTACTCGAACGTGAAGCAGCTATGGGCAGAAGCAACTTCATGCTTCAGTTCATGCTCGACACGAGCCTCTCAGATGCTGAGAAGTTCCCACTTAAAATGTCTGACCTCGTTGTCACTGCTGTTAACCCTACAAGTGCACCAGATGCCGTCGTATGGTGCTCAGATCCGTCAAACGTCCTCAAAGACCTACCGACTGTCGGACTACCTGGAGATTATTTCTACAGTCCAATGCAACTCCAGGGGGAATGGGGTCCTTACACTGAGACAATCTGCTCAGTTGACCCGTCGGGTCGTGGCGCAGATGAAACGACAGCAACTTATATCTCCCAACGCAACGGTTTTCTGTACGTGCACGAAATGCGTGCTTACCGAGAAGGATACTCAGACACAACACTCCTGGACATTCTAAGAGGTTGTAAAAAGTACAACGCTACTAAGCTTGTCATTGAATCTAACTTCGGTGATGGCATCGTATGTGAGTTGTTTAGGAAACACCTACAACAGACCAAGCAAACCATAGATATCGAAGAAGTACGTGCAACTGTAAGAAAAGAAGAACGTATCATCGACACACTAGAGCCAGTGATGAATCAACATAGACTCATCATCAATAAGTCAGTCATCGACTGGGATTACAACAGTAATTCAGACGACCCACCAGAGAAAAGACTGCTCTATATGCTCTTCTACCAGATGTCTCGCATGACTCGGGAAAAGTTTGCAGTTAAACACGACGACAGACTTGACTCTCTAGCTCAAGGTGTCAAATACTTCACAGATGCTCTAGCTATCTCTGCTTATGAGACAGTGAAACTTCGTAAGCAAGAAGAATGGTCAGATTTGATGGAATCATGGTCTGAAGACCCTCAATCTGCTGCTAATCACATGGTTTTAGGGATGACCCTGGACCAAAAAAGACAAGCAAGAGGTAAGTCAGGTGGAAAGTCAGTCCCCACCTGGGTTTAGACCAACCACCCATCTATACAGGAGAAGGAAAGGGTGGATCCTTTTTCTGTGACTAGGGAGCTTCGGCTCCCTCTTCCTTATATATAACGATCTTGGAGACACAGAACACCACCATCCCCATCGTTCTCTCTGGTCACTACTTATCGTACTGTATGCATTCAGTAGAACTAATCCACACCACAGATAAAGGTGAAGAACTAATAGCTTATATGGCTAGAGTATCTAATCCTGATAATCAGAACAACACTGAGACCAGCGCTCGTCTGATTAGATACCTTATAAAACATAACCACTGGTCACCATTTGAGATGGTGTCTATGTGTGTCTCTATCAAAACTACTAGGTCTATAGCAGCACAGATACTGCGTCATAGATCATTCTCTTTTCAGGAGTTTAGTCAACGGTATGCACCGGTAACAGAAGAACCTGTCATCAATAACTTGCGTCTGCAAGATTATAAAAATAGGCAGAACTCTATTGATGAACTTAACCCTTTTGAAAAGCAACACTTTGAAGTCCTTCTCAAACAACACTATGACCATGGCATAGCTCTTTATGAGGACATGCTTAGGGCTGGTGTCGCCAAAGAATGTGCAAGAGAAGTACTTCCTCTCTCAACACCTACAACCATGTACATGCATGGAACACTTCGTTCTTGGATTCATTACTGCAACCTTCGGTGTGGCAATGGCACACAACAAGAACATAAACAGATTGCTGATCAAGCTAAAGAATTGATCCTTGATCTTTACCCGAATGTTTACGAGGCAGCATTTAATGTGTGAACTACTAACACTATTTCTCGTCGTGGGGAGCTATGAGCTGTCCCCAGGCATTATGTATGTTGAGGTGTTGAACCACAATGTCGTGGAAGAATTCATTGTTCCGAAGGAGCAGTATGATAAGTGCTCTGATTCGGTCTAAAAAAAATGGCAAAAATTAGTCAGGTCTATTAACGTAGGGGCAGGCCGCAGAATCCCCCCTGGGGGAGGGTCCTAGGTGTTGATTAGATGCCGTATCTATTCTGTACACCTAGGGGTATCGCGCTATGTATCACATAGGCGGCACGATTTATGCACGTATGTGTAGCTAACTCGTGTCGCGCTTATATGTCGCGATCTGTTGCGCATGCATTTACACNTAAGCNACAACANATATCCGCTCTCAGTGACACCTACAAGCCNCTANAAGCCCAATGAAACTATCATCAGGAGCAACCTATCACGAAGCATGATAAACAACGACAGAGACGATTCTGAGGGAAGTGAATATATTGAGCCACCACAATGGGCAGTTGAGATGTTAGAAATGCTTGATGATTTGCTGGACGAAAGCGAGAAGAAACTACTCACAAAAGGTGCTGATTCATTAGCATCAGAGCTGCAATTNCTACAGCTGAAGAAAGAATGGGAACGNTATATCGATGAGATGATGTAACCTTATCGAACAATGAGGCAGTNATGATAGTTGCTTATGACAAGGCTAATTGATGCTGACTNGCTGTGATTGGCAGTGNTATGATGCAAATAGTGGGACAATCACGCTTTCACTANCTATCATGATATCTTCCTTGAGAAGTCAATCTCTCTTTGAAGGTTGAAGATTATTTAATCACTGAATCCCTGTTAAAGGGTGAAGGGATTAAGTAATTAAAAATCCTTCAACCAGAGAGATTGAGGGAGAGACAGCCCTCTCCTTCCTCTCTCCACCACTGAGTAAAACTACTCATCTTGCCAAAGATAGGTATTTGTACTCTGCCCAAACCTGTCCACTAGCGGATAGGATACGGGTATCGAACCTAGACAACCTGACTGACTGCGTCACTGACGTTACCTTGCCGAGCGATTCGGGCTGTGTCTTTGCTATGTGTTTGCTACGGCTTACACCTCTACATTGCCAGCGATACATTCACGACAAGCGCAGTACATCAAACGATGATGGGGAACCACACCCTAGATTGTTCATGGTAAANCTATCCACTNATGGATAGNGGTAAGTATAAGCGTGATGCATGGGATCGAATCCCTTNCTTATCCTGACGCAATAAAGCGTCAATTGTTCACACTAAATTTCATTCACATTCATGCAAGTTTCTAATCGGACTTCTTCCGCTGTTCGTTCTATCGACGCTGACATCCTTCGCGGTTCAGTCACAGTCGAGTTTAACAACGGTTCCGAATACACTTANACAGGNGTNAGNCGNCGTGCAATTGCAAACCTTTTGCTTCAACCCAANATGAGCCTTGGCTTCTGGGTTAACTCTAACTGCCTTGCTTATATCTGATAACGTTACGACAATCATTCACTAATTCTATTAACTAACATGTCTAATCCTTTTTACGAAGTTCTCGGTAAAGCATCAACTTCTGTCTTTCGCCTGTGTCTCAATCCTGGTAATCGTTCTGCCATTGTTGAGTTTAACAAAGGCGGTAAGTATCTCTATCGTGGAGTCTCTGCCGTTGCTATCGACAGGGGACTGTACGAGTTGAAATCTCTCGGTGAGTTTGTCAATCAACATCTCAAGGTTGATGGTGTTGAGTGCATCACACTTGCTTAGTAAACCTGTCCATTTGTGGACATAACGCTGCTACGTAAAAGCGTGCTGCTAGGTGCAACGCCTAGCCAGCGTCTGACTCTTAATGAGTCATTTTCACATTCATTTTGAGGTTATTTCATGACTATGACTCCTTCTCTGACACGTCTCGAAGCAGACGTTAAAGAATATCTTTCTTGTACTGCTGCACAGGCTGTTGCTTTGTGCGATGACTTCGAGTCTTACGGTATCAACACCTTTGAAGATTTCGAGGATAAGTTTTTCTATCAGACAGATTCATTCGGTCCTGATGCTGAGTTTGCTGAGTATCTTTCTCAGGAACTTAACTGCGATGAGATCCCAGATCACATCCAAGGTTGTATCGATTGGGATGCAGTTTGGAACTCTTGGTATCGCTTCGACTTCTGGTCCGTTTGTATTGATGAAACCACCTACTATTTCTTCAATTCCTGATGACAATTACCTATCAAGTTTACCGCCTGATTGATGATGGCGAGGAGCAATCATTGGGCTACTTTGTTAATGACAGAGAGGGTGCAATGAAAGCTTTTGAGTATTACTCAGAGGTGCGATATCCGCACTCTTATGTTGACTTTAGGGAGGTTTAGGTTATGTACTACAACGACACAAAGATTCAAATCAGTGTACCTTTCCACGAGGATTTGTTTTGTTCGTCCACACTTTCCATCGAAATGTGGACTTCTGACTACTACGAACTCCTGGAAATAATCGGAGATGATTACATTTAAGAGGACAATTGCTCCTCTTATTTTTTTCGTCCCGTTACGACATCACATATCAAGGTCGCAGATCATGCCTGAGTTTATCTTCAAAGATGCTGACTCATACCATCGCTTGATGCGTTTAACTGCTGATTCACAGCTTGCAGCGCAATGTCGTCTACCCATTGGGCATTGGCAATGCATTTTCAAGGACGCAAGCGGTGTGATTTACAACGCAAACACAGACAACACTTGGAGTCGCATCAATTGAACGAAACAAACATCATCCTCGCCATCATTGGAATGGTAGGACTCTTTGCCACAGCGACTATCTATCAGGTCGCAAACAAAAAAGCACACAACTACTACAAGAAATAAATGCCAAATGCACTCATCCTGTATCTACAAAACCAGCGACGGAAAGCGCAAAGAGAAAGGGCGGAAAAAGCCCGTGAAAATGCGCAACGCTCGGAAAAGGTTGCAAGCCTTAAAGAAGAAATTGGTGGTTAATTAACACCACAAAGTCAAACCAACTGACTCTAAACCCTTGGTGTTCACTTCACATCAGGGTCGCAAATGACTGACAAAAAACCGCTTCAGACGTGGGAATACACCACAACAAATGGTGACGTGCGATACCTACTCGCACGCGACTTAGAGCAAGCCGCATACAGCGCTGCTGAGTTGTCCGGTGGCACCAAGAACCTTAAGAACGTTCGTCGTGCAGACGAATGGCAGTGAACACTAACAACAACAACATGGATAACAAATACTTTCCGAACAACATCGAAGCCATCCAGGGCGCACCAGAAGAGTACTTCGAGCCCTGTACCTGGCAAGAGTTTGAAGACTGGAAACTATCTCAGTGGGAGCTGCCTAGCTCTGTCGTGTGTCTTATCAGGGTCGTAAACAACACCAAAGGCACCATTCACGAGAAGGTGTATCAACGACCATCGGCTGCGAAAGCTTACATCGAGAAGCAAATCGAGAGTGGAGACCATATGGAATTCATTGTCGCAAATCACGAAAACCTTTACCACATAGCACCCAATGATGACTTTCAAGAAGATGAGTGAGATCGAAACCATGTGCCACGAGGAGTACACCAACTTCCTTGCGTATGGCGATGAGGTCTACGAAGAGCTGGATGCAGCAACGCAGGCACTTTTGGAATTGACCTGTGTTGACGTGCCAGCAGTCCCTGAGTAGTACTACTTACTGAACAAGAAAAGGCTTAATGCACCTCTTCTCAATTGGTCGTCTCTACGTAGGCATCGACGATTATCCACAATTTGACGTACTTGTCCACTTATGGAGACTACGTGTAGAGTGGGATCAGTCGCATAAGACTCGTGGACCCAATCAGGGACCAATGCACCAGTGCACAACTGGAGAAGGTCTTCAAAGCCATGAACCTGATTCGGGTACTTGACCCTGAAACACCAGGTCAGGTGGTTGTGGCTTTCCTTTATGTGGCGAGCCATAACCAATGCCACAAACAGGCGTTGGAGCAAGCACTACAGCTCTCCACTGCGTCTGCTTCACGCATCACTGACTACCTGTCCGCACAGCACAGGCTTGGAAAACCTGGACTGGACCTGGTAATCAAGGTCCCAGACGAATCCGACAGGAGACGCCTGGAACTCCACCTCACTCGCAAGGGTGAGCTACTAGCCCAACAACTAAAGGAGGTCATTTATGACTCTTAGCTGGCAAGCAGCTGTTGACTTCACCTTCATGGACCGCGCCTCGTGGAAAGGGAAGGAGAAGACACAGTTCGGCATTGCCTGCCGTCACTTCAGTGAGTTCTACGGTGAAGATGAACCATGCGAGAACATCACTCGCAAGACCGTCAAAGCCTACGTCTCATGGATGGAGGACGAGGGTAAGGCAGATGCCACTATCAACCGTCACCTCTCAGCAGTACACGTCGTTCTTGACCACTGCGTAGAGGAAGACGAGCTGGATATGAACATCCCTAAGTTCAAGCGGAAACCCAAGACGGAAAGCCGTCCTTGGTGGTTCAGCAAAGAACAAGTCGATCAACTTTGTGAGAAGGAGATCAAGACAGGGCTGACAGATCTCATCAGGTTTGCATCACTCACTGGTGCAAGGATGAGCGAGCTTCTGACTATCCAGCAGCGTGACATTGACCTGGACGCTGGGCTCATCTACATCGGTGGGCGACCTGAATTCAACACGAAGACAGGTAACTGGCGCACGGTGCCTATTCACGACAACCTCGTGCAGATGTTGCACGACAGAACTGAAGGTATCCCACACGATGTGTTTATCTTCGGTGACCAGTGGATCAACGGTAAACAAGTTCTCTACTGGTTCAAGAAACGCTGTAAGCAGCTTAATTACAAGCCGCACATGGTGTTTCACTGCCTTCGACATTCCTTTGCCACCTGGGCAATAGAAGACGGAGTCCCAATCAGAGTGTTAATGGAGTTGATGGGTCACTCGGAAATCGAGACCACACTTCGCTACGCCAAAGTCACGGATTCCAGTCGTAGACAGGCAATTTCCAGCATTTTGGTGTGAATCCCGAATCTATTCACGGGAAACTAACCAAATGCACTGGAGTTCTTGTTAATCAAGGGCTCCTTTTTTATTCACCCAACGTTACGACTTTATGGCGACACGCGATCAAATCGCAGAACAAGTTGAACTTGAGCGTGACCAAATCAGACTCGGTCTGAAACGGCTCCGCGAAAACACCAAAAAACTAGAGGAGAAAGAATATGCTTCGGCTGCTGTGTATGGCGTTGCATCTATTGATACTCTGCTTCCACTTGTGGTTGCTCGGATTGAGGAGACCAAAAGCCGTATTAGAGAACGACAGAATGGCAGAGCCTTTGCAGAGATCCGAAAGTACCTAGCAGATGTAGAACCTCTTGCAGCAGCTGCGATCTCACTCAAGCTGACCTTCGATAAAGTCTTCTCCTTCAAGGAAGGATCCAACCAGATGGTGACTGTGTGCGAAGCCATCGGTCGTGCAGTGGAGGACGAGTGTCAGATGCGCTTCTACGAACAGCAAGCACCAGGACTCCTAGAAATCCTGAAGAAAAATTATTGGCACAAGTCATCAGGGACGCAGCAAAAGGTGACGATCATCAGAACTCTGATGAATCGCAAGGGTATTCACTGGAAGCCATGGGGCGCTATAAACCGAGTAAAGCTTGGTGGCTGGTTACTTGACTGCATCATGATCAGTAGCAACTGGTTTGAAAAGGAGATCAAGATGGTTGGTAGAAAGAAACAGACCTTCGTAGAACCAACACCTGAGTTCCTAGAAATCAAAGACCAGGTAATGCATGAGGCAGAACTATTTGCTCCGCTCGCATTCCCAATGCTCATAGAACCTAATGACTGGGAGCAACAGCGAGCTGGCGGTTATCTGCTGAATGAAGTTATGCGCGGACACGAAATGGTTCGCCGTGGCAACCACCTATCTATACAGGGAGATACACCTATCAAATTTCTGAACAAGATTCAGAAGGTTGGGTACAAGTTGAATCCCTTTATCGTAGAGGTAGCAGAAGCGCTGCAGGAGAAGGGGGTTGAGGTAGGCAAGTTTATACCTATCGTTGAGATTCCTCTGCCTAACAAACCCTACGACATCGCAACTAACAAAGAGTCTCGTCACACCTACAGACGAGAAGCTGCTGAGGTTAGGAACAAGAACGCTCAGTCGTTCAAGCGGTCATGTCGGACACGGATGACGATGGCAGCAGTGAAGCGGTTCAAGGACCGTGACGCCTTCTTTATCCCACACTCGTTCGATTATCGCGGTCGCTGTTACCCAGTTCCCGCTTTCCTGACTGCCCAGGATACCGACTTCGGTAAATCTTTGTTGCANTTTGCAAAGCCAGCATTNATGACGCCTTCTGCGGAAGGATGGCTGGCATTCCAATGCGCCACTACATACGGTCTCTCGAAGTCACCTTTGAAAGAGCGGTTGCAATGGGCAAAGGACAATGTGGATCTGATCACCAGGGTCGCAACTGACCCACTCGGTTCGATTGGTGAATGGGGAGACCCTGAAACCGTTGATGAACCATGGAGCTTCTTGGCAGCAGCCGAGGAGTACTACCACTGTGTGATCACTGCAGATAGGCAGTTCACCTCCCTTCCAGTTGCAACAGACGCTACATGCAGTGGTCTACAGATTCTGGCTGGGCTGTGTCGCTGCAAGTCCACGGCTCGGATGGTCAATGTCTTGCCATCTGATGAACCTCAAGACGCATATGCAGTGGTTGCTGCACATGCTGCACCAAATGTCCCAGAGTCAATCCGTCCACAAATGGACAGGAAGCTGGTGAAAAGGTGTGTCATGACAATCCCATATAACGCTAAGGCTCACTCAAACCGTCAATACATACGGGAAGAGCTGACCAAGCGAGGGATTGAGGTCAGCAAAGAAGACCTAACAACAACTGTGAAAGCAGTCCGGGATGCAATGGATGTCATTGTTCCTGGTCCGATGGCTGTCATGAAGTGGTTTGAAACTGAAGTAACAAAAGCGATCAAGAAAGGAGCAACTCACCTGGAATGGTGCACACCCTCTGGCTTTGTCGTCCATCAGAAGCTGAATAAGAAGATCACCCAGCNNGTTGATCTNCAGCTNCTNGGTCGATGTCAGGATCACGATTGCTACTGAAGATTCAGACAAGGTTGATATTCAACATCACAAGAATGCAACAGCTCCGAACGTAATACATTCGCTGGATGCGTCTCTTTTACACCTTGCTGCACTTCGCTTTGATGCACCCATTGCACTGATCCATGACTCAGTGTTGTGTCGTGCAACTGATATGTCTGACCTCTCAGCGATTGTCAGAGAAACCTATATGCACCTGTTTGCTGAACATGACTACCTCAAGACATGGGCAGAACAGATTGGTGCAGAAACTGAACCGCCGATCATTGGTGACCTTGAACCGGAAACCGTGATTGAATCTACCTATTTCTTTTGTTAATGGCACGAACCATCCATAAAACTGAAAAGCCTGTTGTCCTTGAAGGTTATCAGGCTGTCCTCAAACCATCTAAGTTCGGCTACTCACTTGGAACATTGGTCGACCAGGATATGGTTGACGCACTGGAAGAAGACCGAGTCCAATCGCTTGAGTGGGCTAAGTCTAAGTTGAAGAATCCTCGTCGCTCTGTGCTCAAGCCTGAGCCGTGGGAGGAGGTATCCGAGGGGCAATATAAGATTAAGTTCTCTTGGAAAGAAGGGACCGAGCCGCCCATTGTTGACACAGAAGGCTCACCTGTAACTGACCCCAACACACCGCTGTATGCAGGAGCTCAAGTCAAAGTCGCGTTTTATCAGAAACCATACATCCTTAGGGATGGTGAGACTTATGGCACGAGCCTCAAACTGGTTGGAGTTCAGATTGTTTCGCTTCAATCGGCAGCTGGCGTTGACGCAGGAGACCTTGGAGCAGAGGACGTTGCAGCACTCTTCGGAACAACGAAGGGCTACAAAGCATCGGATCCCAATGTCACTCCTTCGGGCGAAGTTAGTGACGAGGTCGCAGACGACTTCTGATGGCTTTCCGTTCCGGACTTGAGGAACGCGTAGCTGATTTACTTGTAGAACTGAACGTTAAATACGAGTACGAATCTACCAAGATTCCCTACCAAATCCAATACAACTACACTCCTGACTTCATTCTACCGAATGGTGTCTACCTGGAGTGTAAGGGTTACTGGGATGCGGCAGACCGTCGCAAGATAAAAGCAGTCAAGCAACTCCACCCTGACTTAGATCTGCGAATGGTCTTCCAAAGTCCCTTCAACACTATCTCTAAAAAATCTAAGACTACATACGCGAAGTATTGCGAGAAGCTGGGCATTCCATGGACTTCATTCACTAACATTCCACTCGAATGGCTGGTATAGAAAGCGAATTCATCAGACATGATTCGTGCCCTGAGTGTGGTTCGTCAGATGCACTTGCTGTGTACACGGACCACACATTTTGCTTCAGGTGTCACAATCACGTTACGACACTATCAGATACAAACTTACAAACCAAAACGCGTGAGCTATGTATCTCTATTGGGATCAGCTGGAAGGCTGCATAAACGCAAGATCTCACAGAAGGTCTGCGAACAATACAAGATCTACAAACACGGAGACAAACTACGATTCCATTACTACGACGACAAAGGTCAGTTAGTAGGAGTCAAGACTAAAACTACAGCTAAAGATTTTAAGTATGAGGGAGAATCACCCGGAAACTTCTTCGGGCAGCATCTCTTCCCAGATCACGGAAAACGAATCGTTATCACAGAAGGCGAACTGGACGCCGCGTCATGCGCGGAAGCCATGCCAGGGTGGCAAATGGTGTCGTTACCTTCAGGTGCCGCTGCCGCAAAGAAGTCAACCCAGAGGAACTTACAGTTTCTACAGGGCTATGAAGAGATTGTCCTCTTCTTCGACAATGACGACGCGGGCTGTCAGGCGGCGGAGGAGGCGGCAAGCGTCCTTCCACCTGGCAAGGTCAAGATCGCTCGCCTCAACCAATACAAAGACGCGTCGGATGCGTTGCAAGCAGATGATTCTGAAGCTATCCGACGAGCTATATGGGATGCCCGACCATATCGACCCGACGGGATTGTCGATGCTAAGTCTCTACTTGAGCTTGTAACAACACCAAATCCACCTAACGATTATGACTACCCGTTTTCAGGACTTCAAACAAAGCTTCACGGGATCAGGCTTGGAGAGCTTGTCTCGATCACTGCAGGAAGTGGCATTGGAAAATCGTCCTTCTGTCGCCACATTGCAACTCACCTTCTCGACCGAGGAGAACGGGTCGGTTACGTGGCTCTTGAAGAATCTAACCGTCGCACGGCTCTCGGATTGATGAGTGCCCATGTAGGCAAGAGCCTGCATCTAGGACAACCATCACGAAAAGAACTTGAAGACGCTTACAACGACACTCTTGCTAAGTGGAACCTATTTCTATTTGACGGTTTTGGGTCATTTGATCCGGACGTCATTTACAACCGCATCGAGTACCTGGCATCAGGACTTGATACAAAGGTCATCTTCCTTGATCACCTCTCCATTCTGCTGAGCGGACTGGACGGNGACGAGCGACGGATGATCGATACCACTATGACCAAGCTCCGGTCGCTAGTTGAGCGGACCGGCATTGCGTTGTTCTTGGTATCTCACCTTAAGAGAACAAACAATGACAAATCACACGAGGAAGGCGGACGCGTCACGCTTGGACAGCTGCGAGGAAGTGCGGCAATTGCTCAGTTATCTGATGCNTGTATNGCACTTGAAAGNGACCAGCAGAGCGGATCTGAACGAGATGCTACGACNCTTAGAGTCCTCAAAAATCGCTATTCAGGCGANGTTGGNNTTGCNGGAACNTTGAAATACGANCTTGAAACTTGTCGTTTTATCGAANCACCCTATGAAACTGAATTCAACCCAGANACAGACTTTTGAATCNCCACATCAGCANGCNATNCTNACNCCACCNAATCCACCTAGTCCNGANGCAATNAAGAAAGCACAGTTCGTAGATAANACNTATGTNTGGAAGCGTANCTNATGCTNATNTTTGACCTTGANACNGATGGNTTCTTGAGTCANGTNNNNAANATCCANTGTCTNGCNATNCACGACACGGAGACAGATGAAACTTACGTCTACAACGATGAAGGAAGTCAGGAACCGATTACACGAGGANTTCANATGCTGGACGANGCACCAATGGTTTGTGGGCATAACATCATTGGNTACGATCTTCCTGTTATNTCAAAGCTTTANCCTTGGTTTACCCGCGTGGGTGATTGCTTGGATACTCTTCTCCTTAGNCGTCTNTATCANCCCAACATGATGGANNTTGATAAGNGNCATAAGTGGAAGCATATGCCCTTACAGCTCTACGGTCGCCACTCACTAGAGAGCTACGGATACCGGTTAGGAGAATACAAAGGAAGCTTTGCTAAGGACACTGACTGGAAAGAGTGGTCACAAGACATGCAGGACTACTGCGTGCAAGACGTAAACGTGACTAACAAACTATGGAAACATTTCATTCCCTACCTGAATGGGTCCAAGTAGAGCATCGNGTAGTCGCTGAAATCCTTACTCAACAGGAGATACATGGATGGCAATTTGATGAGAGAGCTGCATGGGAACTTGCATCGACTCTCCGAACAGAACTGGAGGAAACTGAAAGGCTATTACGTAACAGGCATCCTTTCGTCAGAGGATCTGAATTCACTCCGAAACGAAATAACAAGACAGCCGGATACATCGCCGGTGCAACCTCCACAAGGCTAAAAGAACTAAATCCCACATCACGAGACCATATCGCATGGATCCTGCAAACATTTCATGGCTGGAAGCCGACGGAGCTGACAGCTACTGGGAAGCCGATTATCGACGAGACTGTACTGAAGGAGGCTGCGTCCGATGGGCTATCGATTGCTTCGGAGTTTCTGAAATGTCTCGATATTACGAAGAAATTGGGGATGATCTCAGAAGGCACCAACGCCTGGCTCAAGTTGAGTACGACTGCTAATAAGATTCATCACCATTGCTCCGTTACGACAAATACATTCCGCTGTGCACACCGAAACCCTAACCTAGCTCAAGTACCTAGTGACCCAAGA
>FUFK010014680.1_pt1 | contig 40778 bp, 44 predicted proteins | sample 1021851 | NCBI WGS metagenome assembly FUFK01 (sample SAMEA51879418, study PRJEB19060) | metagenome
ATGATTGGGAAGCGTCAGTTTTAGGTCATGACGAGGACCTTGCCTGACGATTTTACATGGATATGCAACTTACTAGGGTTCAATTCGGCTTTGGTAAACGGGCTCCTCCGTCTGAAGATTGTAGGCAGTCAATACCCTCGGTAACATGGACGGCCCTTCGGAGTCATGGCATTCATGGTAGACGCATGTGTCCAGCCCTATCGCCATAGGACGGCCGTCATCGACCTTGATGTCGGACAGCCATATCTCACCGGCCTTTGAGTCGTCCTTGTGCAGATGCTTGAATGTCACAGTGTGACCGAACAGGATGGTTCGTTTGGGGTCTATTGCATGTCCAGAGTCGAAGAACTGCTTTCTCGCATGCATGTGGATGCTCTCTGATTGGCCGTCCACATCGTGATTCTGGTCATACCCCCCGTGAACGAGTCTCCAGTCGTCCAAGACGATCTCCGTGGGGAGTTGCCTCATCCACTCTACGTCGTCCGAGGCTCGGTCGCGTGCGCCATCGTCACTGCCATACCTGGCGATGTACGACGACTCGGTATTCGCTCCCCCGTTGTGATACCAAATCCTCGCCTCCATGCTCAAATCCCTGAAGAAGAGGGCATCATCGAAGCCCTCTATCATCATCTGCTCGTGATTCCCCCGTATCGAGTGCACGTTGGCGGTCGTCCTCACGTAGTTGACTACATCGGCAGAAGTTGGGCCTCTGTCTATGAGATCGCCCAGCATCACGACAGNATCNTTATCCCCCATGTCGAGCCTCTGGATGAGTGCCTCCAACGTANCGAAGTATCCGTGTACATCCCCNATGACCCATACGTCAGAGCCCTCGTCCAGTGTTCTCTGAAGCTCCTCTTCCAAGGCCCTATTCCTCACTCTGGTCGCCCCCATCTGGTTGGATTACTTCTGTCAGCCGTTGATTTCTCCAGTACCTTATCTGGACCTCCAGACCGAGCTGGTTCGCCTCGGTCCGGTTGATCTGCCTTCCAGAGTGGCGTCCCCACACGATTGTGAAGTCCTGGTTCCGGTACCAGTCCCTCAATGCCGCCTCCTTGCTCCTGTAATCCCTCCCATGTGAAGGGACTACTCTGATTAGCTTCAATTCACNGAACATTCAAGCCCTCCATTCTCGATTGGTAGTTGTACATGATGCTCCAGACCCTGGTCAAGGCGTAGTGATAGTCTTGGTCGCTGTCGCAGCGCGTCTTGAAGCTGGTGTAGTCCACGTCGGCAATCTGAGCCTCGAGGACCCTCATGGCTTCCGACTTCGGCATGGTAATCCTGAACCTGTAGTCGGCCCAATCAATTACCTCGATATCATGCTCCGGCCACAGGTTCTCCAGTGGGTCCACGACCCTCGACTTGACTTGGAAGTGTCCTGGAAGGGCGTTGTGTTGCACCACTGCGACGAACCCGTGCTTGGTGAAGACCCACATCAGCACTCACCTCCTATCAGAGAAGGCCATTTCTCGTCCTCGAGTTTTGGGGTGCAATAGTCCCTCCTGAACTCCCTCGGTTTCTGACCCACTAGTGTCACCTCGGTGGTAACCCCGATGTACTTCCTGGCCTCGTCTATCAGCTCCCAGCCATACTCCCTGAACATCCAAGACCTGAATCCGGAGGAGGGGGGCGTTATCCCCCTCTCCTCCATCAGTGCTCGGCATACCTGGTTTTGGGCCGCGATTAGCGATTTGTCGACCGTCCTCTTGGGCCTGGTTATCGGCCAGTAGCCGAGGTAAACGTGCGTGATGTAGTACGTCCCGCTCATTCAGGCCACCTCCATACCTGTCACGACGCCTTGTATTGTCCGTTCTGTGGGTTGCTCTTCGATGTAAGGCATCAGGACCGTATAGGGGTCGACTTGTACCTCGATGTTGCATGCCTCGAATGTCTCTCTCAAGACTGAGAGCCATCGTAAGCTCCACTCATGGTCGGTTACAGAAAGCACCCTAACGGTGCCATCGTCCACCCTCTGGATGTTCAGGCCCTCATCCCCCATGTAAACGGCCTGTCCGTCGATGTTGCCCGACATCACCCAATATGCCCATTGGCGCCTCTCGTGGCTTCTGGCCCATGACCTTCCCATTTCGCTAAGTTCCGGTATTTTGTATGTTATGCAGTCTCTCGTGTTTTGTTCAATCAGTGTCAATTCTTTCATTCTTATTCCTCTTTTTTGTTTTGTTTCTTCTCGGCTTTCGTCGTTGTTTCCCATGTGCAGATCTTGGCGTATATCGGTTCCTTTCTCCTTCATTCACACNCTCCTATATTCCTTTAAATACTAAAAATCAGATTCAGATCAGTCTCATTCAGACTAATTTCTTCGAGTATTCCTTCAATTGCTAGAAGCTCTAGTTATACTTAAAGAAAAAGTTGATTCTATTTCTGTTCAAACTTTCCTTTCTTCAATAGCTAGAAGCTCTATCCATACTTAAAGTGAATTTGATACTACTTAACTTCATTATCAATTTCTTCGGAAATCTCCGACTCTACTGGTACTTAAAGAGAATCTCGTGATATTTAAAGAAAATCTATTGCGAAGTGACCTAGGCCACCTCCACCCCCAACGGCTCTGCAGGCGCTTCGACCTGCTCTGCCTCCGCCGGCTCGACGTACGGCATGAGGACCGTGTACGGGTCCAGCTGCACCTCGACATCTACGCATTCGAACGTGGCCCTCATGAAGGCCACTCCCCTGAGGGAAAACTCGTGGTCAACGACTGATATGATTCGGATGGTGGTGTCGTTCACCTTCTGCATCATTATGCCATCACTGCCAAACCAGTGAACCTGTCCATCAACCAGTCCTGCCATCCATCCATGGGCCCATTGGCGCCTCTCATGGTCATTGACCCATGCTAGGTCTTCCTCGCACAGGGTCGGCATTCTACTGTTTACGCAGTCTCTCGTCTCTTTTTCTATTAACATCATTTCCTTCATATTCATTCCTCAGTTTGTTTCATTCTCCGCATTTATTCTTGTTTCTCTGATCTTTTTCCATTATATTTGTTCGCTATTTATCCCTTTATTGCTCAGTCCTCAGAAGGTACCCCTCTAGTCTTATTTAAAGCGAATCATTTGCGCCACCTGTAAAGGCACTTTGCGCCACTTACTAATGCGCAATTGCGCCACTTACGAACAATGGGTTACACAACATAATCACCGTCTCACTATTCCCTTTTAGAGTCATGATCGATCGCCTCCCACCGCATCCAGAACCGGCAAAAAAGCCCACTCGTAACAGCCCCCTTTGCCCATGTTATACTATAGTTTTCAGGAGATATAAATGTAACTCGTCGTTGCTTCAAACTCTCATTTTTCCGGTCTTGTAATCATGTATTACTATTCCTTTTTATAGTCAGAAAAACGTATCACTGNTCGGCAGTCAGCTTACTTAATATTCCTTAAAAAANTAATCGGATTGTCTCTTCTAATTGTCATATCGTTTGCGCTCATTCATGGCGNAAACGAGTCAAGTCGAAGGGGGGTCTCCATAGGTCTTCCAGCAGCTGGTCGGGTTCAGCTGGGAAGCTGGCTCAAGCGCAATTTTTCATTGTCGGTGTAAGGGTTAATATAGGCACATGAAAATCTATCATTATGGATCCAAACGCGGATGAAATAGAGGCAGTACCAAAGAAGGCAACAGAGGGATTNAGCGAGGAGACAATAGCCCATTTGAGCGAGAGAAGAAAGGAGTTGGAAGCACACATCCTGGNTACCTTCAACGGCAAAGAGATGTGGTTTCAAGAGAGGAGGCTGCAATTCAAGGGAGTCCCGAACATCACGACAAATGATTGGGGGGTCAGCATAAAGTTCGAGAGTGAGAACTTCAGAACGCTATCTCTGTCCGGCCGCTGGGATATCATAGTCAGTTACAAGAACGGGCTCGGTGCACAGTATGCGGGGTGGACAGTGTGCTTAGACTGCCCCTACCCAGAGATGGGAACCAGCTACAATTAAATCCAGAGACTCGAAATCACGTCCATGACAAGTAGTGAAGACGAGCAAGGGAATACCGATGTTGGAGATCTCAGCGAGGAAGACATCGGCCATATTATGACCATTATTGCGACAGATGGATATTACCAACAGGCCGAGATTGTGAAAGTTTCCTGCCCCGCGTGTGGGGAGGAGTTCTTGGGAACGAAAAGACACGCAGGGGGATTCATCGCAGGGCATCGTGCATACCATGAATTTGAGAACTCGCTTGACGATATCATAGAAAATCTCGGTGGAGCCTAAGGGAGAAGGTCTTAATCAGCTTAGAGATGGTGTTTTGTAACACCCTAGAGTATGGAGTCCAGTAACCACTCGGGATCAAATGGGATCAAATCCTCATACCCCTGGCCGACGCCTGCGAGTACTATTGGTCGGCCAGTTGCGTGGGCTATGGACATCGCGGCCCCTCCATTCGCGTCAGTGTCCATTTTGCAGAGTACTGCTCCGTCGAACCTGAGCATGCTCTGGAAGACCTTTGCCTGCTCGATTGCGTCGTTGCCCGCCAGAGCATCTGCGACGAACAGCACCAGGTGTGGCTTCGTGACCCTGTGGACCTTCCTGAGCTCCTCCATCAGGTTGGTCTTGTTCTGCATCCTTCCCGCGGTGTCTATGATTACGACGTCATCGCCCTTGGCCCTTGCTGACTCAACGGCATCCCGAGCTACAGCAGCCGAGTCCCCTCCTCTCTGGCTGGTTATGCACCTGACTCCTATTCTCTCGGCATGGGAGGCGAGCTGGTCTATGGCTCCGGCCCTGAAGGTATCCGCCGCCGCCATGACNACNGAGTATCCNTCCTCCCTNAGCCTGTGGGCTATCTTGGCGGAGGTNGTGGTCTTCCCCGTCCCATTNACNCCTACTATCATNATGACGACGGGTGTGTCCTCAGAGAGTATCGACCTCACTGTCCTGTCGAAGTCCCAGTAGCCAGCCTCGAGAAGTCTCCGAAGGGATTCCCTGAGCGCCTTCTCGATGACTGTCGCCAGGGGGGTCTTGGTGGTTATTCTTGAGCCGACGATTCTCATCCTTAGCGCATCGATGAGGCCCTCTGTAGCCGCATGCCCCATATCCACCGATAGGAGGTCGTTCTCGAGCTCCTCGAGGATTCCATCCAAGACCTCTCCTCCTCGAATGATCATCCCTCCCCTGTCTACCTCTGTCTCTGTGAGGTCGACTTCGAATGTGCTCGGCTCTGCTGGTACTAGCCTGAATCCGGTCGTAGTCTGCATGGGGTCCTGCTCGGTATCCGTCTTTCTGGATGACGCCCTTTTCGACGCGGCCTCTCTCATGGCGAGTTTCTTTGCCTTTTTCCCTGTCGTCTTTGCGAATGGATCCTCTATCTGTGGTTCGTCGTCCCATTCATCGGACCCTTCAGGCTCACTGGTCCTAAAGAGGGGGTTCGCCTTCGACTCCCCCTCCTCCTTCTTTGTCAGCTCGATCTTCTCCGATATCGCCCTCTCGGCCTCCTCGCTAGACTCCTCGGCGAGGAGTCCCTCGTCTTGGGGGGTCTCCTTGACCTTCCTCCTAAATCTATCAAAAAGGCCCATTGTACCACCTAATCATCGAGTGTTAGCTCGGTTCCCCTTCTCCTCCTGGGCTTTCTCTTGGGTACGTCCTCTTGGGCCTCTGAGGCTGGTTGGGGTTGTTGCTCTTCACTGCCCTCTACCTTCGCCATCTTCTCATTGAAGTCATTGGCGAGCTCTATCGTGTTGGCCTCCAGTTGGTCGAACTCGGACTTCATCCTCTCAGTGAGGTCCGAGAGCTCCTTGTTCCTAGTTGAGAGTATCTCGCTCGCCTCCGCCCTCGTCTTCTCGGCCTGAATCCCGCTCCCTATATCGACGACGGCCCCATAGTCTGAGGGGATGTCCGTGATTATCTGGACCCCGGCTCCAAGTGGTACCATGGCCCCCTTGGAGCCTCCTTCTGGTATACTCTCAAGGGCCTTCAGTGCATTCAACTGCTCCATTCTGACCGATTCGAGTCTCCTCAGCTGGGCCTCCAGGGCCTCCATCCTCTCTCTATTAGCCTCAACCAGTCTGGCGATTCTCTGGAGCTCCTCCTTTGGGTCTGTCACAGGCTGGCGAACCTGTGGTCACCGATTAATCCGTCGGGGCAGGGATATTCACGAAAGTGTTAGATAGTCATCTCCGGGCTTAAGAAAATCATGAAGATTGTAAGATTCAATCACTCGCAATATAATGGGCTCGGCGTGGTCGATGGAGATGATCTGGTTATCGTAAGCGATACTGACGGCAGCTTACCGAGAAATACGGTCGAGCTGATTGAGAGATGGGGTGTCATGGAAGAAAGAATCAACGCACTGGTCGATGATGGTGGCCGCAGGCTTTCGCTGTCAGAGGTCACTCTCCTTTCTCCAATTGACAGGCCAGGAAAATTTCTGGCTATTGGAATGAATTACAAGAAGCATAGAGCGGAGTCGATCGATGCTGGAATAACCCCTCCGAGGAACCAGATGTGGTTCAGTAAGCAAGTAACGAGCATCAACGACCCGCACGGAGATATCATCAAGCCCGATTCTACGATGATGCTGGACTACGAGGTGGAGCTCGCGTTCGTCATAGGAAAGGAGTGCTACCAGGTGAGCGCTGCTGATGCGAAGGAGTACATATTCGGCTACACGGTTTGTAATGACATTAGCATGAGGGACTGGCAGCTTCACAACATGCCAGAGAGGGTAGAGCTGATGATTGGCAAGTCACATGACTCTCATGGCCCTATCGGTCCTTGGATAGTTACTTCAGATGAGATATCTGACCCACACAAACTTGACCTGAAGTGCTATGTAAACGGAGAGCTCAGGCAATCAAGTAACACAGACGACATGATTTGGAACTGCTATGAACAGATAGAGTACTTATCCAGCGCAATGACCTTGAAGCCTGGCGACTTGATCATCACAGGCACCCCCCCGGGATCTGGTTTCAGCCCTCGAGGGGCTTCAGGTCTTGCCGACAAAGGACGGAAGGGAAACGTCTACCTGGAGTCCGGAGACGTTGTGAAGTGCGAGATCGAGTCCATAGGGAGCATAGAGAACAAGGTGGCTTAGGGTGGGAAGAAAGTGAAGGGGAACATGAGTCCTATTGGCCTCACAACCAATATGTTGATCTCACATGCAGAGGAGTTCCACGGGAAGACAGAGATCGTGAGTGTCGACGTCAAAGGTGCCCGTAGGAGAACGAGTTGGGGAGAGGTGGGCTCCAGGAGCAGGAAGCTCTCCAGCGCCCTCGTCAAGTTGGGTCTCAAAAAGGGAGACAGGGTTGGAACGATAGCTCCCAACACCTCTGAGCACCTGGAGCTTCTATACGCGATTTCGGGTTTCGGGGGGGTGGCTCACACTATCAACCCAAGGCTGTTCCCTGATGAGGTCGTTTACATCATAAATCACGCCTGTGACAGGATTCTCTTCGTAGATCCTGCCTATGTTGGGATACTTATCGGGCACAGACACCTATTCGAGAGCGTCGAGAGGATATACATCACTGGCCCGAAGCAGAACGAGATTGCGGCCAGAATGAATGGCTTCGAGTTCCTGGTCGACCTCCTGGAGAAGGGGGATCCAGATTACGCCTGGCCCGAACTTGATGAGGAGGATGCGGCAGTAGTATGCTACACTTCGGGCACGACAGGAGACCCGAAGGGAGTTCTCTATTCCCACAAATCCATAGTCGTCCATGCGAGCGTCGTCAGCCTTCCAGATAGCTTCTGCCTCAGCGCTACCGACACTGTGATGCCCGTAGTCCCGATGTTCCACGTTAATGCGTGGGGCATCCCTTACGCGTCTGCTATGGTAGGTTCAAGGCTCATTCTTCCGGGCCCCAACCTCGATGGTCAGAGCCTGATCGAGCTGATGAACGAGGAGGGGGTCACAATGGCTCTCGCGATCCCGACGATATGGGAGGAGGTCCTTGAGATACTCAGAGACACGGGAACGACATTGGATACGGTTGAACGCATACTTTCGGGGGGGACCGCGGTCCCCGGCTGGATGATACGAGAGTTCGACGAGACGCATGGTGTGAGGCTGATACACGGTTGGGGGATGACTGAGACAAGCCCGCTCGGGTCGGTGAATGCGCCCCTAGGGAAGCACGCAGGGATAGAAGGGGAAGCACGCCTGGGTTCGATGACCAGTGCGGGAAGGCCGCATTGGGCAATGAGGCTGAAGATTGTGGATGATGAAGGCAATCAGCTTCCAAATGACGGCGTCTCCGAGGGGACCCTCCACGTCAGGGGGTCAACAGTAGTTGAAAGGTACATGTCACATGAAAAGGCCGTCACGGACAGCAACGGTTGGTTCGATACCGGAGACGTTGGGACGATAGACGAGGACGGTTATCTAACGCTGACCGATCGATCCAAGGACCTCATCAAGTCAGGGGGCGAGTGGATAAGCTCGATTCTTCTTGAGGAGATCATCAGGCAACACCCCCTCGTCCACGACGCCGCGGTAATCGGAGTCGACCACAAGAAGTGGACGGAGCGCCCCATCATCATAGCTCAAGCCGTGGAGGGCGGGCACCCGACGGAGGAAGATATTCTGTCCTTCTTCAAGGACAAGGTAGCGAAGTGGCAGATTCCGGACGCGGTAGTAATGGTGGACGAGCTACCTCTTGGTTCAACAGGTAAACCGATAAAGAGGGTCCTCCGTGAGGAGTATGTCGACTACCTAATGGAGGGAGCTAATGAAAGGTGAATACGATGTTGTAATAATTGGCGGTGGTCCGATAGGTTCGATCGCCTCGCTACTACTTGAGGCCAAGGGGCTCAGCGTCGCCCTGATCGAGAGGAACACAGTTCCCTACCCCTTCCCGAGGGCTATCGCACTGAATGGATTCAGCATGGGCCTGGTCAAGGATTTGATAGGGCCAGAGCTATGGAGCGAGTTTGAGTTCACCCCCGGAATACACGTAGGCTACGTACTGAACAAAGACAAGATGGACGAGCCCTTCGGCTTGATGCAACCTCCTGTGATAGAGGGGAAGATTCTCGATAACGATAGTTTTGGTTTCTTGAACTGGTTCAACCAGCCCCAACTAGAAGGCCTACTGAGAAGGAGGATCGAGGATCGAGACGGCATAACGACGCTTTACGGGCACGAAGCCCTGGTTCTGTGGGAGGATGATTTGAACTTCGTCAGGGTTCAGGAGCTGTCAACCGGTGAGTCTTTTGATATCTCTGGAAAGTACCTCTTGGGTGCTGACGGGGGAGGAAGCTTCGTGAGAAAGCAGATGGGTGCGGATTTGAAATCGCTCGGGAAGTCGATTCACTTCCTCATTGTCGACATAAAGGCCCCAAGGTCCGCACTTCGGCCGGGTATGGACTTCGATGCAGGGGGGCATCAGATAATTGACCCCCAGGGAAAAAGACCGACAACCTTCATCATCTGCGAGGGGAAGAGCCATGGGACCTACAAGGAGACCTTCAGGTTTGAGTTCGCCTTGAAAAAGGGCGACGATTATACGACGATCCAGTCCCCTGAATCGATCAAGCATCTAGTTGGGCCTTACCTGAACCCCGATGATGTCGAGATAGTGAGGTCCACGATATACAAATTCAATTCCCTGATATCCCAGGAATGGCGTGTGAATAACATGTTCACGATCGGAGATGCGACGCACCAGACCTCCCCGTTTCAAGGCCAAGGCCTCAATATGGGGATACGAAACACCTCCAATCTGGTGGAGAAGATCAACCTGGTTCATAGCGGCCTCTCCGATGACATGCTGCTGGATTCATATCAAGTGGAGTGTTACCCTGATTCCGAGGCCATCATAAAGCAGTCACTTTTCCTCGGAGGGATGCTTTTCAACATAAAGCCGCACATCAACCTCCTGAGGGCGATAATCCACACCTTCAACGGAAAGAAGGGGAAGCCGATCGACCTCTTTCCTGAATTCGTGCCTGATACTGTCACCGTCGACAATGGGTTCAAACCAGGGAAGGCTAACCAAAAGGGATATCCCATGTACAACTACATCAACGAGGAGGGCTATCCCAGATCCCTGAGGACGTATCATCCAACGGAATACAGGATATTCTGCAAGGAGGACGGATCGACCATCGCCGAGGCAGTCAAAAGAGTCCCAGAGATTGTCAGTCCGATGGTTATCGAGCTATCCGACGGGAGCGATGGTGGGACGACCGCCGGCTCTAGGCTGGTCTCAGCTCAAAGGAAGGAAGATCTCGACAAGCACAACAAGTTGTTCAAGGGGGCGTCTTACGTTCTCATGGCCCCGGGCTACACGATGCTGGGAACCTACAAGAATGGGCAGGAAGAAAAACTGGTGAGTGACTACCTCTCAAGGTTCAAGCTCAATCAATGAAAAACGCTAGGGCTTAAACTAACAGTTATACGGTAAGTTTCTAATTGTCTTCATAATGCTATCTGGGGCATTAGCAAAATGGTTTGATGAGGCTGACATCGAAGACACAGCTATGGTGGGAGGCAAGGGAGCTTCACTGGGTGAGATGTACCAGAAACTATCTGGAATAGGCGTCAAGGTCCCAAACGGCTTCACACTGACCACCGAGGCCTTCAGGGAGTTCGTGAATGCGGAGATTCCCGAGTCGACCTGGGATAATGTGGGTAACCCTGAGGGGATAGAGGACGTCAGAAGGAGGGCGATAGCCTGCAGTACTCTGTCCTCGGCATTGGAGGTCTGTCTCCGAGACGCGGACACATCTGACCACTTGGGGCTGAATGGAAGAGCGTCTCTCGCAAGATCTCTCGTCAGAGAGACCCCGGTACCCGAATCAGTCAAACGAGCTATTGGAGCTGAATACAGCAAGCTTTGCGACATGTACTATCCCGGTGTCGATGTTGCTGTCAGGTCCTCAGCAACCACCGAGGACTCGGCTGAAGCGTCATTCGCAGGACAATACGAGTCCTACCTCAATGTGAGTGGCGAGTCTGAAATCGTGGAGAAGTGGAGGCGTTGCGTCGCAAGCATGTTCACCGAGCGTTCAGTGGGTTATCACCTGGAAAACGACATGCACCCGCTGGACAGCTCCATAGCAGTCGTTGTCATGAAGATGGCTAGATCCGACAAGGCTTGCTCGGGCGTGATGTTCACGATAGACCCTGACTCGGGCCACGATGGGGTAATACACATAGGATCATCATACGGTCTCGGTGAGCTTGTCGTCCAGGGTGTAGTATCCCCAGACACATACACCATCTGGAAGGAAGGCCTCAGAATGGGCAAGTTCCCAATCGTGTACCGTACGCTCGGTGGTAAGGAGCAGATGATGGTCTACAACGAGGAGTCGACCAACGAGGTCCACACAATCCAGGTCTCGATCGATGAAAGGAAGAAGTGGTCACTAAGCAAGGACGAGTGTGTGAGCCTGGCAGAGATGGGCCTGAAGATCGAGGACTACTTCGGTATGCCAATGGACATCGAGTGGGCTAAGGACGGAATCAGCAATGAGCTATTCATAGTTCAGGCAAGACCAGAGACGATACACTCCAAGTCATCTGAGTCGAAGATGATGCTCTACAAGATAGACGAGCAGCTGACGTCGAAGCTCAAGAAGGACGGTCGGGTGATAGCGGAGGGGCAGGCAGTCGGGACTAGGGTCGGGACTGGCATGGTCAGACTCTACAGGACGTACTCTGAGGTTGTTCAGGGAAGAAGGGAGCTCCAGGGCCTCATTGACACTGGACTCTCACCAGAGGAAATATCCTCCGAACTCTCGGTTTTCGAGAAGGGGGACGTTTTGGTGACCGAAATGACCACACCAGACTGGGAGCCCCTGATGAAGCAGGCATCTCTGATCATAACGAGAAAGGGGGGGAGGACATCGCATGCAGCCATCATCGCAAGGGAGTTCGGCATACCCGCCATCGTGGGTTGCTCGGACGCACTAGAGATTCCAAACCTCAGTATTGTGACCGGTAGTTGCGCAGAGGGAGATATCGGGTATGTCTACACAGGAGAGGTCCCATTCGAGGTAGAGGAGGTGTCTTTCGATGAGGACCTTGACCTAAAGACCAAGATCAAGCTCAATGTGGGCTTCCCCACCAAGTCACTCACAGACTCCAGACTCCCCGTTGATGGCGTCGGCCTGGCCAGGATCGAGTTCATACTCTCGTCCGGGCTTGGGATACATCCCCTTGCTTTTGCACATCACGACGAGATGAGGGAGTACCTGAGAAGCGGTACCCTAGGGGATGGGATACGGAGATACCAGGAGGCGTTCAGCGCAGCGGATGAGGCAGACATCAAGTCCTTGGTGGAGGCGGTGGAGAGGCGGGCATGGGCCTACGACGACAAGCGCGGCCTCTTCATCGACAAGCTCAGGGAGGGAGTAGGGCTGATCTGCGCGGCATTCCATCCCCGTCCCGTCCTTGTCAGACTCTCGGACTTCAAGTCAAACGAATACCGAGAGCTCTTGGGTGGCTCCATCTTTGAGCCTGTGGAGGAGAACCCCATGATCGCATGGAGGGGGGCATCCAGATACCTCGACGAGAAGTTCAAGCCAGCATTCGAGATGGAGTTGGCAGCGATGAAGGCCGTTAAGAACGATTACGGCCTAGATAACCTGCAGCTGATGGTGCCTTTCTGTCGAACTCCTGAGGAGGGGGAGATGGTGAAGGACCTCCTCGAAGAGCATGGCCTTGGCCCCTCCTCCGGAACCGATCTGTTCGTCATGGTAGAGTTGCCATCGAACGTCATTGAGGCTGACAGGTTCATCGAGATGATGGAGCTTGCCGGGGGCTCGATAGGATCCAACGACTTGGTGCAAACGGTATATGCGGTCTCAAGGGATGACTTGGAGGGGTATCAGAACCCGGTGGACGCAAGGTCCCCCTCAGTGAAGTCAATGATCAGGGAGATTGTCAGGAAGTTCAACGACAGGGGGCTGGAGATAGGGATCTGCGGACAGGCGCCTTCGGACTTCCCAGACGAGTTCCCCCCCTTCCTGATAGATTGTGGCATAACCAGTATATCAGTCACACCAGATACTGCGATAGCGGTCAGGGCCACGGTCGCTGAGGCTGAAAAGAACGCATCTAGCTGAAGTCGGCTATGAAGTCCATGCATGCCCATGCCACATTTTCAGGCCTCTCGATATGGGTCCAGTGCAGGGCATCGGACACTATCACAAACCTGGAGAATCTCCCTCCCTCTTTCGTCCGTAAGGTCGAGTAGCGTCCATCGGCCATGGCAGTGACGTACCTATCGTGGTTCTCCTTCCACTGGGGGTCGCCCCTGTCTTGGAACTCCCCTCCTGGAAGGAGGTCTTCCACATCATCGGGCCAGAAGTTCCACTTCCCCCAATATGGCTGATCTCCGGTGTGATTTGAGATAACGCCGTGATCATTTGGGAGATCAGCAAAGATGTAGGTGGGGAACTTCAACCTGAAGATTCTGAAGATACCCGTGACGTGCCCTCCTCCCAGAAGCCCTCTCAGTTTCCTCAGGATAGGCATCTTTCTGGCCCCTGGTATATCTTCGGCCCTGAGCATCTCATCAGATCCTTGAAACTGCATCATTGGGAAGTCAGTGTCTAGGATGCAGAATCCTCTGGACCTATCGGTTCTTCTCTTCCCCTCGTCAAGGAAGTCTGTCTGGCGGAACATCTGCCTAGTGAGCTTGAAGAATTTCTTCGTCTGCTTTGGCATGGACTGGATGGCTTCCCATCTCTCACTGGCCTCGCTACCGGGTGGTGCCGTGGAGCCCTCGATCGCGAATGTGGGGGCGATAAAGCCGAACGGGGCGCCACCTCTGATCGCGCTACCTAACAGAGGTGGGAACGCCTCAGTTGCCATTATCCTGTGAGGGGGGCCGAGAAAGATTCCCTTCTCCGTGAGATCATACCAATCTTCCTCGAACTTGGTCCACCCCTGAGAACCCCTGGAGTAGCTGATAGCGAGCTCGGGGAACTCTGCAAGCATATTATCCATGATTATGCAGCCCCTGTCATGACCAACGAAGTGGGCTCTCTCGATGCCAAGGCCCTCGGTTAGAATGTCCTTGAGGGTGTAGGCGCAGTTCTCGAGATCGAACCTTGGATCAACGGGCTTGGTTCCCTTCATCGGGACTATCCTGTTCGGGGGTTTCATTCCATCGTACTTGGACATTGTATTACCGTCAATCTGAATGTTCGTATATTCCTCCAGGAACGGGACGGTCACCACTATGAATCGGTATTCATCTCCTCTGGGGTGGTTCACCATTGAAGCCACAAGCCACCTTGAGTCCATCAGGCTGTCTTCGAATACGCCCATCATCACGATGACTGGGGTGCCCTCTGGGTTGCCTGCATGAGCTATTCTGTGGTGATGCCCTTTGATTTCGACATAGTCTACCTCAAAAGAAACGCCGTTAGTGTCTGGGAGGGTATAGTCTCTCTCTATCAAGACACATCCCTTATCCTATCAATTAGCTCTTGAACGTTGGATAAATCACGATTCACAAGGGATTGTTGCGTGTCATAGTCGAAATTCTGATAGAAGCTCGCGGCCGCTGGTCCGTCGAGATTCCTGATTCCAGAATCAGCTACCGTGGGCCCCCACTGGTTGTGCCCATTGGGTCCCATTCCGCTGATCTTGTGAATCCTCTGGCCGAAGGACCTCGTCATTCTATCTCCATCGGACATGTGCTCGTGCACGTGGCCATATGGGTCGTGCCAGTAGTCGTAGATGTGGGACCCAAGGACATGCCTACCGACCCCCCAGGCTATCTCGTACCTCTCATCCAGATACTCAGCTTTGGTCTTCAGCTGCATGTGGCCACGCCATACGTCATCGAGATTTGCAACCTCGAAGGAGGCATGGCTGAGTTGGGGGTTGATCGGCTGTCCATCGGGGGCCATTCTCGAATCCAAAAGTGAGAGAATGAAAAAGGTGTGGTGATCGGTCGGTATCTCCCCTCTATCGCACCTGAAAAAGCAAGCAAATGTTGCCTCGCCCTCAGCGAACGTCCCCTCATAGAGGGGAGAAGGGCCGGCCTTCTGAAGCGCGCCGAACATTTGTGGATTGATAGAGTGCCCTTCTGCTGACTTAGGTGCCTCGATGTACACGCTATCGGATGGGAGGAGGCCGAAGGTCTCCATCATGAAAGACATCATCTTGTGGTGTGGTCCGACAGGAATCGAGAGGACAACGTGCCCGATTTTTAGGACGTCTGGAGGGCCGGGGTGTACCGTATTTCTGCCGTCCATCTCACGATTGCCAGAAGTGTCCTGTAGCTTGTTGACTGGTCTATTGTAGTGTCTCTTATCACCGTAATTGTATTCCACCCTCTCCCTTGTCGGGGGGAGCGCTTCGATCTCCCTTCCGTGGACAGCCTCAATCAGAAGATTGCAAACCGGGTCTATGAACGAGACCCTCTTCCCTCCGCTAATCTCGCCCTCGATACCCGGAATGTCGTGTACCTCACTGCAACCATCTATGTTCTCAGAGAGGATTTGGAGATCTTTCTCTTCCTTCATAGCCATTGCAAACCCAAGGAACTTCGCAGGGCCCCTGTGAGCAACATGACAGAAGCCATCTCCACTTATCCCCCTGGAGTAAATCGTTTCTTCGTCCCTGTGAACGACCCTAAGGCCAAAATCTTCCACCCATCTCTCGTACAGGTCGAGATCTGGTACTGAGAACCTGACATAAGCGACATCCCATGCCTTCGTCAAGGGCTCTACTTTAGGGAGGGCCTCTGCGCCCTCCAAATGGCTCTCGGTTCCATCATTGATTGCCTCGAATAAATCTAGGTCCCTGTCCACAAGCTGAATGATATCTGCTGCGGTTGGAGGGGAGGGGCTGGTCTCTTGTACCATGCTAATCATACTTAGCATCCTGATTTAGAATTGTCGGATGGTTTAGATTTAACATCACAGGAGTACGATAATTTGTCCGTCTGTTTCGATGGTATTGATTTCTCTGAGCGTGTCTCCCTCACATGGCCCGTCGTCGCAGACGCCTGACTCCGGGTCGAATGTTGCCTGATGGTGCATGCATTGCATATGGCCCGTCTTCCTGTTGAGCAGGTACACTGGATCTTGGCAGAGTCTCCTGCCATCGTGTGGGCACGCGTTCAGCCAGCCGTAGACCCCGGTTTTGGTTCTGAGTACCAGTGCTGTCAGGCCGTCCTCGTTCTCGGGGATTTCAACCATCACCACACCCCCTAATGACAGGGAAGAGCTTGGTAACCTAGCGACTTCCCTCAACGCAGCACCACCTCTCAGCTTTCAAAGAACTGCCTGTCTCCGGGATTTGGAACCCTCAGGATGTTCAGCTGAGTTGCGAGACCGATATAATGGCCCATAACGAGTACCAGCTCAATCATTGCCTTCTCCGACCCCAGGAGGTCAAGCACGGTCTGGTAGGTCTCATCGGATACCCTGTAGCCATCTAGGTACTCCATGGCCATATCGTAGGCCGCCTTCTGAAACGGCTCCTCCCCGTTGTCAGAGAACGAGGGCTTCTCAGAGTTGTAAATCGAGTCCAGGACCTCCTGCCTCACCCCGGCAGCGAGGGCAATCCTGCTGTGGGCCCAGAACTCGACGTTGCTCCTGAAGTGGGCCCCTATCACACAGATTGCGACTTCCTTCATCGTCTTCGGCACATTGGAGGTGTTCGAACGGACGGCCATCCCTATGCCGTCCAGGGCCCTCGCCATCTCTGGGTCTGTGTACATCCATCCGTTGAAGGGGCCCGGGAGGGCCCCGTTCGAAAGCGTCCCTACCCCTCTCTGGGAGCCTACTATCGAGTCAAAAACCTCCTTGAGCTCCTCTGGGATCTGGTCTCGGTTGACGTAATCGAATCTCGGCTGGTCCTTCGGTGACAGGCCGGTGCTATCCCAAGCGCTCATGACTGGTCCGAGGGGTTCAGTAGGATAATTGTTGATGCTGAAGAGGGGTTTGCCAAGGTGGCATTGAATGTCCTATTCGCCGTCCCAGATTCCCTCTTCGATCATGAAATTCATGACCCTCTCCGAGACGTTGGCCTTGTTGCCCCCTCTCACGCCTGTCGCGGAGACCGCGAATATCTCTGGGGGAATATCGTCCGCCTCACGGACCTCGTACCCGACCTTGCGCCCGTAGGATATCGCCTCTATATCAGGCATTACCCATGCCTCGACGTCCTCATCAGAGTACCTGTGCTCTATCATTCTCTTCCTGACGTCGGTGGAGAACGGGTCTGATTCGGAGACTGGTGTATCCCTTATCCCCACGACTACCCTCTTGCCCTGGTCCAGCTCCCTCTGTATCAGCCACTCGTGTCCGACATGAAGAGGTTGCCACCTACCCGGCAGAAGGACCGCCTTGGGCTTCTCGAAGAGGTGTGCTAACTGATCGACCATGTCATCCACAGACGCACCCTCCGCACCGCTAGAATCCAGGGTGATATGTGCGCATTTCGGCTCGTCGAAGGGGTCAGAGATGCCAGTGAAGTTAGCTATCTCACCCGTTCTCGCTTTGGCATACAGGCCCTTGACGTCACGGTTCTCACATACCTCAAGTGAAGTGGAGACGTGGACCATGACTGCGTCATCAGGGAGGATCTCGAGAATCTTCTCCCTGACGTCCTCGTAGGGGGTGATGAACGAGCAGAGGACGTCTGTGTGCTTGGACATCATCTTGGCCATTTTCGCTATACCGAGGAGGTGCCTCTCACGGCCTTCCCTGGAGAAGTCCTTGTTTGCAAAGAAGTCCCTAATGGTGTCCCCATCCAGCACCTCGCATCCGAATCGATCTGCTGCTGCCATTGCTATGGTCGTCTTTCCGGCTCCTGAGAGCCCTGTGAACCAGACTATCTTGTTACCCATGGTGTCCCCTTCTGGGTACTGTCGGAGATAGGTTGTATATATCACTGCGACGGGGGGAGGATAAGTTGTTTCTAGGCCTCGGGGCCACTTCTTCTCTGTAAACATTCAACGCCTTGCCTACTGGGTCTCGACCCAGGTCTCAACCCATCTGTTGTCCGAGGTAACCAGGAAGAATGGGTTCAGAACATCATCTACCAGGTTATAGTCCAGTGATTTACCGCTGGGGCCAACGACCGCCCCCCCTGCCGCCATGACGACCGAGTGAGCGGCTGCTATGTCCCAGCAGGACGTGGGTCCGAAACGTGGGTAGAGGTCGGCCTTCCCCTCTGCGACTACGCACGCCTTCAGTGAAGAGCCCATCCTGATTAGCTCGTACCTGCCGACGGCCTCCGCGAACTCCTCGTCCTTGGCTCCCCTGTGAGATCCGCTCGCCACCAGCCTTGTCGGTTCGTCTTTGGACGAGGGGCTGACCATTATCAGGCCGTTCCCCTCGGGGCCTTCTCTCCTAGATGGGATGGTGGTCCCCCCGCTCCAGGTGGTTCTTGTCGCCGGGGCGTGAACGACGCCAAAAATAGGAGACCATCTTGCCCCTCTCCTCCTCATCAGTGCGATGTTCACAGTGAACATTCCATTCTTCTTGATGAATTCCTTTGTTCCATCGAGGGGATCGACAAGCCAGCAAAATGGCGATTTCATAGGGTCTCCGACGTTGCCTTCCTCTGATACTATCGGGATTTCGGGTGTCATTGATACCAGGCCCTTTGTGATGACCTCGTTCGCCGCTAGGTCCGCCTCCGTCAACGGGGACTCGTCGCTCTTCGTCTCGAAGTCGATGTCTCCCGACCTGTTGTACACTCCCATGATGGCGTGGCCTGCTTCAACTGCCAGCTCCGTTACCGCGTCGAAGTCGATCATTGTTAACCCTCAGAAGTCCTGGATGTCCTCGGAGGACTTCTCCAAATCCGCCCTGGCACCCTCTGAGAGGTTGAAGAAGAACGGGTCTTCCTCGCCCACTATGTTATGAAGAGAGGATACGGTTCTAGCCCATATCTCCTGCTTGGAGTTCCACTCAAGCCATCTGTCGACGAAGTCGCAGTGCCTCTGAATCTCCTCGTCCTCGGGGTCCATCCTCCTGAGGATCGCATTCGTCTGAGCTAGAATCATTCCGAATGGGACGTTGATCTTGTAGGTGGTGAAGGGGTTCCTCTCCTGAACGATTGTGAGGTGCTCCCTCCAGAGGCCAAGGGAAACGTCGTAGGCCCAGCCTATAGCAAGTACAGCTAGCAAGACGCCTATCCCGATACCCCCGAGGCCCCAGTAGGTCGTCGGGAGGCCGAGGAGGGATTCTGTGGGGTCTATCCTCCATCTGACATATGGCCATATCAAGAGGGTCAGGGTAGACGTCCAGAACACCATCGAAATGAGTGTCTGGCTCTGTTGAATCCGCCAATACTGCCTCATCACAGACTTCTTCATGGTGGTAGTGGCTGAGTGCCCCCTCTTTCACCGTTGCGCGTCTGNGGGTAATGATATCGGGTTATGTTGCCAGAAACATCGGTATAAATCAGTGATTGGGATGAGGCGTTTGTGCTTGATTCACTCCCCTCTCATCTTCAAGACAGGGCAAGGGTGCTGGGTCGTGAGAGCAGGGTAGAGAAGGAGGGGCCTGTTGTCGTCTGGTTGAAATCGTCCTTGAGGGTCCATGAAAATCCAGCCTTAGACGTCGGAAGGATGATCTCAAGCCTTCATGGTCGGCCTCTGCTGGTCTACCAAGCAGTGGATGAGAGGTATCCGTGGGCGTCCCTGAGGCACCATAATATGCTCCTGGATGGAGCCGTTGATCTGCATCATGGTTGCGAAGGCCTCAGCCTCAGGTACGTACTTCATATCGCAAGGAATGGTCATCGACAATCCGCCATGCGTGCCTTCGGAGAAACAGCAAGCTGCATAGTTACGGACCTGTTCCCTCTGCCTCCTTGGACTGGTTGGGTCAGGGGAATTGCCGACAAGGCCGATTGCCCTGTGATCGAGGTGGACTGCCACTGTGTCATCCCCATGACGCTGTATGGGAAGTCCGTGGACAGGCCATTCAAGTTTAGGAGCGTCACCAAGAAGATTCGGAAACGGCTTCTGGGGAAGCCCTGGGAGGACGTTGATGTGGAGGTCGAGCCGTACTTGGGTGAGCTCCCCTTCGAGCCTGTGGATGTGGTCAAGGACGTTGAGAGCATTTCGAGAAGGTTCGACCTCCTCAGGGAGTGCGCCATCGATCCGACCGTCTTCCCGGTATGGNCCGAACGAGGGGGGGAGATGGCGGGTCTGTCCAGATGGCAAGCCTTCCTAGAAAAGGGCCTCAGGAGCTATGCAAGGAGGAGGAACAATGCCGCTGATGCTTCCGGGGTGTCAAGGATGTCGTCAGCGTTCCACTACGGCTTTGTTTCTCCGATGATGGTCGCCAGGGAGGCTGCAGCGATCGGTACCAAGTCCTCCGAGAAGTACCTTGACGAGCTCTTGGTCTTCCGTGAGCACGCTTGGCACCACGCGGCCAGCCTCGCCAATCCGTATGATCCCTCTAATCTACCGGACTGGGCTCTGGGTTCGTGGGATGAAACTGCTGACGACCCGAGGCTGGGGGCCCAAACCGAGCTAAGCTTGGAGTACGCGACGACGCCCAGCAATCTGTGGAACTTATGTCAGAAGTCACTGCTCTGGCACGGGGAGCTCCACAACAATCTCAGAATGACGTGGGGGAAAGCTTTCCCCCAGTGGACTCCAACGCTTGAGGCGTCGATTGAGATAGCTCAGAGGCTCAACGACAAGTACGCCTTGGATGGTAGGGACCCCTCCTCGGTCGCAGGGGTCCAGTGGTGTCACGGGCTCTTCGACAGACCGTTCCACCCTAGTGCGCCGATCATGGGGACTGTGAGGCAGAGGAGCATCGATGCCCACTCCTCGAGACTGGATGTGGGCAAGTACGAGTCGCACGTTGGGAGGGCCGTCACTATGGGGGGGGGCGTCGTGCTGGTGGCAGGCCCGGGTATCGTGATGGGCATAATTGCCGACGTCCTTAGGGACAATGGGGTTCGAGTACACCGTGTTGAGGGGTCCTGGGATGAGCCGCAAGATTTGGGTCTCGAAATGGCCAGTTTGCCAATTTCCCTCCGTACTAGGGTGACCAGAATAACAAGGAGGAGCACTCGGAGTAACAGCATTGGCGATAACCCGGAGATTGTAGCTGTGATCCACGCCAGCTCGATTGAGGCCAGCGAAGCCATCGAGGATTCGGGACTGACGGTTGCTGGGACAGCTATACGCACGCCTGTAGATACCGAGTACGCAGATGAACAGTCCTTCGAGGGGGTTGCTAAGGAGGCGCTTTGGTGCACAGCTGGAGCTATGTGGAAGCTGAACTCCGAAAAGGCAAGAGTAAGGGTTTCAGTCCAAAAAAAGCTATTTTAGGCCGTAAGGAATGAGTTGTCGACCTATTCTCTTACCGAGTAATCGAGCAGAGGGGTGAAATAGGAATATGCCGCAGAGGCTGTATGGACAAAGCCGGGACAAAGGCCAAGCAGGCGTCATTGAGAGAGTTGTACGACACGGCCCCGATGAAGAAGACGTTCGGATTGGACCTATCATACAACGACAGTGGCCAGGCTGTCTTCCACCTGCCTTACCAAGAGAGGCTCTGCCACGGACTTATGGATACACATGGAGGGGTCATTGCCACAATGATTGACAATGCCGGTTGGTTCACAGCCGCCACTATGTACGACACATGGATCAACACCAGTGAGTTCACCGTCCGCTTGCTAGAGCCCGCGAACAAGGAGGGGCTTGTCGCCACTGGGAGCATCGTTCGGGCTGGAAGCAGTATGTGTGTTACGACTATGGAGGTACGAGGGGACTCTGGTCGTTTAGTTGCCATCGGCTCTGGGACATTTGTTGTCAGCGGTAAGAGCCTGTTCTAGTCGCGAAAGTGGGCGATGACCTTCGCCTCTCGGGACTCTGAGGGGTCTATCTCCGATATTCCGTCTATCCTCACGAATCTTCTCTTGACCCCGTGTCTGCTACCGAAGTTGGAATAGACCAGTTCTCTAGCCTCGTCCTCGCTGCCCGCCACGACGTCTAGAGTGTATGGCTGATCGTGCTTCCCCGACCGGAATGTACCAGTTGTCCTGTATGCCTTCATATCACCCGCGACCTAGGGCCCCAATTTAATTCAAGCGGATGCTCGATGGCTGGAATTTGAATGCCGTAGGAAATTTAAAGTCGGAAATATATTCTTTGGTAACATGGAGGAGTCTGAAGACGAAGGTGGGTCTTCGGGTGGGCTTCTCAAGGGCTTGCTCCTGCTTCTCATCTTCTTTTTCCCCCCACTGGTTCTACTGGCATTACCATTTTTGCCGTTCTGGATGATGAGGAAGAAGGAGGACTCGGTCCCATCACCAGAGCCCGCTGACATCCCTCCTCCTGTCAGGAGCTTGCCCCAAAGACCCCGGCCGAAGTACAGGATATTTCCGACAAAGTCCGACTACGATGGGCCAGAGAATCTGTGGTGGGATGTGGATGACGTGGCCGTTGGAGCTGAGCACGACAGACCTGAGGGAGAGTGGTGGGACCTTTGAGAGCCAGGGGGCGTCCTATCCATTCCTCGGAAGATAAGAACCATCTACACGGTGGGGTCAGGGTCCGTCAAAGGGTAAGCCGCGAGGGGTAGCATGGCTGGTTTGATCGAGTGGTGGATGAGTCGTCCCTTCTACGACGATCCGGCTAAGCATGGCTGGGGAGTCGTCTTGCTCCAACCACTTGTGTGGTTCCTGTCTCCACTGGTCCTAATGTGGGGAGTGTTCATTTGGTTGCCTCGATCGATTTGGAATCTATTTACGGGCAGCGCTGGTGACTACCCAGGTGGAGTAGCGACTGGAGATTCGGAAGTGGNAGTGCCCTCCGTCNGCTACGAAGTAGTGGGCNATGTGTACGTTCCAATGGGAACAAAAGGAGAAAGGCCGGAAGACGAGTGGTGGGATCTGGATGATATTCCGGTTGGCAGAGAGCACGGCAGGCCGGCGGACGAGTGGTGGGACCTAGATGGAACGGGTGCTCCTCCTGAAGCGAAAGAGCCGTGGATGAGTAAAGAAGACAAGATCAAGGTTGGGGGCGTGCTTTTGCTGGTTTTCCTCGTGATGTTCATTCTCATGGGGGCCAGTTTCTACGCATTCATTCTCTCCCTATTCTTCACGGCCGTGTACTATTCCCTATTCCTCCAAGCCTCAGTCCCCGACTCCGACGATAATCGCAGGGAGTGGGGGCCATCTTCGTTGATTGGTTACAGCGTCGGATTCGTTGCCGTCTTCGTAGGTCTTCTAGCCATGAGTGNGCGCCCCGTGGATGCCTTTCCATATGCCATTCTTGTGGTTCTTATGGCCTATGTAGCAGATTCCTTCGGGTGGGTACCACATAGGTGGTGGGGCACCTGAGTCAGATGGCTGAGTCTCTGATACGCCTCGCTCACAGTGAGCTGGTTGCCTATGCTGGGATGATTCTGATACTCACTGCATTTGTCCTCGAGACTAGAGGCATTTTGCACAGCAAGGAGCGTCTATACCTGATTATGATGGCATTAGGCTCGGGCCTTCTTGCTGTCAGGGCGTATTTGATCGACGAGTGGGCTTTCTTGATATTGGAGGTGGCGTGGTTTCTTGCCGCGGTGCTGGGTATATGGTCATTAGTTGTCAAAGTAGAGCGTTCGTGATTCTTCTTCTTACATCCATTCTTTGCATTCGCAAAGGAATTGCTAGCACAATGTAGATATGCCCTCGATTACTATGTTATTCTCCCTCTTGGTAATCGAAGTATTGGGGAGGAGCCTCTCCATGCATTTGTACTCAATAGGGAGGAGGAGTTTTGCATGGGCACGAATACAATTGGAAGGCAGACTTGGACATTGACGGTGATAAGGAGCACTCCCGGGGAGGGGGAGGTGCCTGAGGAGGAGAAGTTTGATTGGGGTAGAAACACGTATGAGCTGTTGGACGATGAGCGTCCTCCAAAGTTCCTACCTTCAGGCTTGGTACATCTACTAGTTAGATACGGTATAATTTCAGAGGCGATGGAAACAGGCTTTGTCGTGGAGATATCGTCCAGGGCCCGGCCGCTGAGAGAGTGGGTGTGCTTCGAGAGGATGGCAATTGGGAATAGGGATTCCCGGCCAGGGCCAAAAGTCGGCCATTATGCAGTGTCGGGCGGGACAGAATCCTTCGAAATGATAGAGGTGTTCCATGCAGAGGAGTTGCCCCAAAAAGTCTGGGTTAGGGCCATAGAGTTAGATCTCCAAAGGCTCGGCTGGCTGATAGACTCAGGGTTGATGAAGCGCAGGGAGAAGGTGCAGGCTACTCTGGATGAGTGGTGTATAATCGAGAACGTGGGGTGGGGTGCTAACGTGCAAGCTCATGAGAGAGACAGGATCATTCTACCGGGTCCGCCTGGCATAGAAATGGGATTCTTTTAGGCATTGGAACGCTTTTCGAGGACGTAGTCCACGGCATTTCTGATTGACGAGTGGGCGTTCTTCATACTGGAAGTGGCTTGGTTCACAGCTGCATTGCTCGGTATTTGGGCTGTTGTCAGAAGTACGGACCGTCCTTGAAGTCGCCTATCCTGCAAATACGACAGAATGGGGGGTTTTTGGAGACATACAACAACAGGAGTGAAACGGCCCTTTAAGTGCAAGACGACGTACGGAACCCCTATGACTCAGTTTTTGATGCCGGTCTTGGTGGGGGTGTACGCGTCCTTCACGATCTTGGCGATGGCATTTGGAGCGTAGAACGATCATTCGTGATCGTAAGCGTCCTGTCGAACAGATAAAACGCAGGTAGGCATAGCAATGGCCATGGCAGAGAGACGCTCCATGCGAGACTGGCTTGATGGATATGGGGAAAGCCACCAGAACACACTAAACAAAACGATTCACTGGTTGGCGGTACCGCTCATATTCCTGACTATAGTCGGACTTCTTTGGAGCGTTCCGCTCCCTGGAAGCGTGGTAGCTAGCCCGTGGGGGAATCTTGCAACACTGGCGCTGATACCGGTTTTCTTATTCTATGTGCGCTTGTCTATTCCCCTCACTGTTGGTATGATGCTGTGGTGCATGTTCTGCGTCGGGACCTGCTATGCGTACGACGCCTACCTTGGATCCGGCTACCCTCCCCTCTGGCAGTCGTCCATCGTTGTTTTCATCCTGGCATGGGCGGCCCAATTCTACGGACACCGTGTGGAGGGGCAAAAGCCCTCCTTCCTAGAGGACTTGCAGTATCTCATGATTGGGCCTGCTTGGCTGATGTCATTCATCTACGATAAGTTCGGGATAAAGTACTGATTACTGTGTTCGCTTCTCAATAGATTTCCTCACACATTCAATCTCTGAGCCTGTCCTTTCATTCGATTCGCTCACTGGCTCTGGCACTGCGGGCAGAAATCCAGCCTCCTGCCCCCAATTATCTCCCTCAAGACCACTGTACCACAAGAGAGGCACTGCAGGCCGTTCCTGCAGAAGACCGCGTGTCGATATGACCTCCTTCGCTCCCCCCTCTTCTTACCCTCTTCCGCGACATCCTTGGTTACAGTCAGGCCGCCTGTTTGGTAGGACATCGTGCATAGGCGCTTGGCCTCCTCGGCCCAAGCCCTGCGCTTCTCTTCCGAGAGGTCCCTCGGCTTGGCATGTGGGTTAACTCCCGCTTGGTGGAGTATCTCGCTCCTCAGGTAGTTCCCGACACCCGCCAAGAAGGACTGGTCCAGCATCAGGTTGGATGCCTTCCTGTTCCTGTACCTCTTCTCCCCCAGCATCTCCATTATTACTTCCGGCGTGCAAGATTCGTCGAGGACGTCTGGGCCCAGCCTGGAGATGAATGGGTGGCTCTCCTCGTCGCACGTTGGTATTATCTCCACATCAGTAGCGGACCAGAGCCTAACTGCGTGGCTTTCAGTCAGCATCTCAGCACGTAGGGCTCTGCCCCATTTCAGCTCTGTGCTTCTCCTGTTTACCGTCCATCGACCGTATAGCTGGTTGTGGCTGTACATCGAGAGGTCGCAGTCGAACCTAGTTAGCATTGCCTTACCACGTGATGCGACAGATACTACCTGGGAGTCCGACACAACCGACTGGAACTCGCGTATCGGGGGGTAGTGAAGCTCGATCGCCTCTATCTCCCGACCCACCAGTCTCTTTGCTATCCTGTCAGCGGCCCTCCTTATCTCGGGGCCTTCGGGCATGTAATCAGGATATTCCCCCAATACAAAAAACCGAGGTTCTGTCGAATGTATTGTGCTGTGCTGTCTGTCTATGCATCGTCAACACCTACGGGTAGCTTAGACACTATCACTTCCTAGACAAGACGTAGTCTACCGCGTTCCTGAATATCGCCATTCCCTCTCCCTCGCCGTGTTCGACGTCCTCCCTGGTCCAAGTGGCACCAAGCCATGTCGAGTGGTTTGCCTCCGGGTGGGGCATTAGGCCGAAGACTAAGCCCGACTGATCGCAGACGCCTGCTATATTTCTCCAGCTCTGATTGGGGGATATAGGGTATGGAAGAACCTCGTCTGAGATCGACGGATAGTTGGTCTCGGGGTCTACGTACCTGACTGCTATTTGCCCCCTGTCCGACCAAATATCTAGGAGCTCTTTATTGTCCGTGACGAACTTACCCTCGCCGTGCCTTACTGGCACCCGCATCCTCTCGAGTCCCTTTGTCCATATACACGGGCTACTGGGGTCGAACTCCAATGTGACCCACCTGTCCTCGTAGTGCCCGCTGTCATTGAGTGCTAGTGAGGCGGTCTGGGTGAGGGAGACTTCCTCGTCACCGGGGAGGAGTCCCATCTTGACTAGAACCTGAAACCCGTTGCATATCCCGATAACGGGCTTTCCGGACTTCACGAACTCTCTCACTTGTTCCCTAATGCCGAACCTAAGCCTGTTACCCATCAGTCTGCCACTACCCAGGTGATCCCCAAAGGAGAACCCCCCTGGGATAGCCATGATGTCATAGTCAGATATGGAGAGTTCGCCATTGACGAGTTTGTTGATGTGCACGCGCTCTGATGTGGCCCCGGCCATCTCGAATACAGCCATGGTCTCAGTCTCGCAATTGATTCCGAAACCCGAGAGGACCGCGACGTTTGGCCTCTGTTCCATCAGACACCGCCTCCATCAAGAGCTTGCTTCCAAGCGGTCCTTACCTCGCTCATGGAAGTGACAAGTATCTCCTCCCCAGTATTCGAGAAGATTATGTCGTCCCCCTCGGTTACCGAACCGATATGGTGACAAGAATGACCCCNCATCACCATCTCGAACTCCTCTCTGCGCTCCTGCTTGACGCTGACTAGGATCCTGCCTAGACTCTCTCCAAACAGTGCCCCCCACTTATCTAATGACTCAGAATCTTTCATCACAGGCCCCAAGTCGATTGATGCCCCAGAGTCTGCTCCGAAGCAGCACTCAGCCAAGGCGACGGCGAGTCCTCCATCACTGCAATCATGGGCGCTGGAAACAAGTGACTTCGCCATGGCGCCCGTCAGGGCCCTGTACATCGCTAGGTTCCGGGAGGGGTCGATGGCCGGTACGGAGCCCCCGATTCCCCCTTGCCCCTCGTCCCTGAGCATGAATGCCAGCTCACTGGCCCCCAGCTCCTGGTGCGTTTCACCGAGGAGGTATATCGAGTCCCCCTGTTTCTTGAAATCGGACGAGACCGCCTTCCTGACATCTGAGTGGTTTCCGACTAGGCTGAACAGTATGGTTGGTGGGACGCTGATTTTCTCCCCATCCAACGTGGCGTCGTTCTTCATGGAGTCCTTCCCGCTGATGCATGGGAGCCTGTATGCACGGCATACGTCGTCTATAGCGCGGTTCGCTCTGACCAGCTGAGCTAGCTTGTATCTGCCATCTGGTGTCTTGGCCGATTCGACTGGGTCTGGCCAGCAGAAGTTGTCTAGTCCTGCTATCAAGTCCAGGTCCACACCGACGCAGACTGCGTTCCTCAGGGCCTCGTCGACAGAGGCGGCTGCCATGGCGTATGCATCTATGTCCGAGTACCTTGGAACAATGCCGTTCGAGATTACGGCTCCTTGCGTGCCGCCCTGTAGTGGGGCGATTACGGCGGCATCGCCCGGTGCGTCCCTGTTAACACCACAGAATGGTTTGATTACTGATTGGGCTATCACTTCGTGGTCATATGACCTTACCCACCACTCCTTGCTAGCTACGTTTGGCCTCGCCATAATTCGTTTGAGGATGTCTCCCATCTCCCTCGCATCTGCTACTGGGAATGCTATTGGCTCATGGACGGGTGGTGTCCACTCGGACTCCAGCCTAAGCTGTGGGCAACCATCATGGAGGAACTCGATTGGGAGGTGTGCTACGGGGTCTTCGCCGTGGCTAACGACGAAGGCACCAGAATCTGTGAAGGTCCCTACGGCTGTGGCCTCCACCTCGTGCAACCTGGCTAGCTCCTCAAATGCGTGGGCGTCTCCGGGTCTGATCCCCACGGTCATTCTCTCTTGGGACTCGGAGACCAGTATCTCCCAGGGGGAAAGGCCGGCCTGCTTGAGTGGGACTGCTCCGAGATCCAAGTCAGCACCTCCTGTGAGCTCTGCCATCTCCCCGACACTGCTGGACAGCCCTCCCGCCCCGTTGTCGGTGATCACTTGGATCAATCCCGCGTCCCTTGCCTCGAGAAGCATGTCTATCATTTTCTTCTGTGTTATCGGATCCCCTATCTGGACTGCTGAGCTAGGGCTCTCCTCGGTCAGCTCGAGGCTGGAGAACGTGGCTCCGTGGATTCCGTCGTAGCCGACCCTGCCTCCGACCATGTAAACGACGTCTCCAGCCTCGGGTGTCTTGATGTGGCTCTGCCTTCCATCGGGTAGTTCCCTGGGCATTATCCCCAGGGTTCCGCAATATACCAGAGGTTTACCGATATACCTCTCATCGAAAACTATGGCGCCGTTAACTGTTGGGATACCTGATTCGTTCCCTCCTGACCTTACTCCTGCATGTACGCCTCTGAATACTCTCGAGGGGTGGAACAGCCCCTCTGGGAGTTGTTTCTTGTAGTCTGGTGGGCCAAAGCAGAATACGTCTGTGTTCGCTATCGGCCTCGCACCCAAGCCAGTTCCCACAATGTCCCTGTTGACGCCGACGATCCCGGTTATCGCGCCTCCATAGGGGTCGAGGGCACTGGGGGAGTTGTGTGTCTCCGCCTTTATGCAGAGGCTCCATTCCTCGTTCCACGCTATAACGCCTGAGTTGTCGTGGAAAATGCTGAGTAGCCAGTCGACCTGCTTCTGAATATCGAGGGTCGGTTGCATGATGTGCGTCTTGAACAGGGAGTTGATCTGGGTGTCCTCCCCGGTTACATTGTCAACATGATGAATTCTTGCCGCGAAAATCTTGTGAGAGCAGTGTTCGGACCACGTCTGCGCCAGGCATTCGAGCTCTGCGTCTGTCGGGGATGCTTCTGGGAGCCCTAGCTTGGCCCTCGCCAATCTAACATCCTCATCCCTGTAGTGTCGCTGTATCGCTTGCATTTCCTCAAGGTTGAGTGCGAGCAACCCCTTCTCACTGATGGACAGTAGCTCCTCGTCTGAGACTTCGAGATTCACTGTCGCCGGCTTGAGGTATGGCAAGGCTTGGATCTCTGGAAAGTCGAGTGAGGGCCAATCGGCCGACTTGCATTGCTCTCTCATTGAGATCGAGCACCTCTCGATCATGGGGTTGTGTATCGCGTTTGCTATCTTATTCGCATCAGTGTCCTCAGTGCCCCATATAGCGTATGTCATGTTGGTGGCTACGACGGAGTCTGCGTGATGCTCGAAGATGGTAGTGAGGCCATCCAGAGCGGCCTGCGCAGAGTTGTCAGTTACACCCGGCTTGAACCCAACTTGTATGGCAAGATCGGGGGGGTCCTGAAAGGAAGAGAGTAGGGGCTCTCCGTAGGTTGCCTTTTCGATAATAGGATCCGCGAAGAGGTCGTAGAGGCATCTCTGACATTCTTCTTCGGTAAGGTCTCCTTTTACTTGGTACCCTAGGATAACCCTGACCTCCGATACCTCGATCCCAGCATCCGATGCCAGCATGGATTTCGTGCTCTGCCCCCTCGCGTCAGTGAGGCCGTCCATGTCCTTTGACGCAACTTCGAACACATGGACTAGCTGTTTCGTCGTCATTCCGTGTCCTCGATGAGGGGGTGCGTGCGAACCACGTCCATGAACAAAGCGGCTCCACTGCGTCTATTTCTTGAAGGAGTATGGGCCATTGGGTAGCTTGCGGTCCGTCCTATACCACTTGAGGCACTTCCAGACGCTAACGGCGGAGGAAACCTCCTCCTTGATTTTCTCAAGTTCTGGGTGGGACGGGTTATTCTTCTCGACCCAACAGCCGGTGCAATACTTCTTGCCATTATTGACTAGGTAGTTCATGGCAGTGCATGGGACATCGCATACCACGCAGTTTCCAAGTCCGTCAAAGCGTGGCATGTGACAACCCAGTAGGGATGCCCATATGAGTTTCACGATTCCCCGGTTTCAGTCAGGCTGGGAAAGAAAGTAGTGAGTGAGTGTCAATACCAGTATTCTCTGCGCCATTTAGGCCCTCGAGCTCAATAAGGAACATCGCGCCCAGAACATCAGCACCGAGGCGCTTACAGAGATTCGCTGTTGCCGCTACTGTCCCGCCTGTTGCCAGAAGGTCGTCGAGAATCACTACCTTGTCGCCGGCTCCGACTGCGTCTAAATGGATCTCCAGGGCGTTTGACCCGTACTCGAGCTCGTACTCCTCACTCATTACCTCGTGAGGCAGTTTCCCTGGCTTCCTGATAGGGACGAACCCTACTCCGAGCCTTTCAGCCACCATCGAGCCGAAGATGAAGCCCCTACTTTCGGGGCCCGCGATATGTGTTGGTTGCCAATCGAGGGCATCCATGTCCATGATCATCCTATCCACCAGTGAGGTGAGCAGCTCGCCATCAGCGAGAACTGGTGTGATGTCGCGGAACATGATGCCCTCGATGGGGAAGTCAGGAACCGTTCTTATGGAGCCATATAGGCTATCGATGATATCGTCTTCCATGCTGAACGCTCCGCGGGTGAGGGCCCCGGGGCTAAGCCCGGAACCCATTCCCAAGCGACAAGTCTCAGAGACTGAGTATGTCGTTGATCAGCCACTCGAAGCCTGTTTGGGCTCCTGGACCGATGTAGTACAGTATCAGTAGGATTGTCAGAACGCCCATCACCGGGCTGATCTCATCGAACTTCTGCTGTCCTGCCTTGATTGCTGTGTATAGGATTACGCCCCATGCGATACCCACTGCGATCGAGTACGTGAATGGCATCAGTACCATTGTAGCGAAGGCGGGCAGGGCCACATCGTGGTTCCCCCAATCGATGTCAGCGGCCTGTCGCATCATCATAGCTCCCACTATAACTAGAGCTGAGGCCATAGCAAACTGTGGTATTGACGCGAATACGTCTGCAAAGAACAGGCCCGAGAGCATCAGTACGCCGACGGTTGCGGCTACAAGACCGGTCTTTCCACCCTCTTCTATTCCAGCTGCGGACTCGATGTATGTGGTCGTGGTGCTTGTTCCTACTAGAGCGCCGACTACGGTTGCGGCTGCGTCGGACATGAAGGCCTCGTCTGAGTTCATCAGCTCGTCGTTCTCGTCCACGTACCCTGCCTGGCGACCTACCGAGTAGAGTGTGCCTGCTGTGTCGAAGATGTCGACGAAAAGGAAGGTGATCATGATCAAGAGGAATCCACCAAGACCATACTCCATGTTACCGGCGTAAGCTGAAGTTGCACTGACCGTGCCATCATCTGCCAGGTGGCCTGGCAACAAGGACGCTACGCCGGACTCAAGGGATAGAGCCCCCAAGGCAGCTCCCAGGGTGTCTGTAGGCATTCCGACGAACTCGAACAGCTTGTCTGGCCACTCAGCGACGCCTCGGCCTGCTACTCCTGCATAGAACTCTCCTTCCGCGACGCAATTGTCCGTTGCCGCATCAATGCAGAAGACAATCACGGGATATGACTCATTGTATGGGTCGTTGGCGGATAGTGCCCAGCCTGCTACAGAGGCCCCTAGTACACCGAAGATGATTGCTCCCTTGATTCCCCTTGCCATCATGACGGCAATAGAGATAAGACCGACCATGGCCCAAATCTCACCGGATTGGTAGGTCCAGCTCCCAGTATCACCAAGGGTGACAAGTGTAGCGTTGTCGTGGGCTATCCAGCCCATCTCTCGTAGCCCTATGATCGCTAGGAACATTCCTATTCCAGCTCCAGTCGCTATCTTCAGGTCGGTTGGAATCGCGTTTATCATAGCGGTCCTGACACCAACTTGGGGAAGGGACAGGACTAGGAATATAACTCCCTGAACCAGAACTGCTGCGAGAGCTATGTCCCAAGGTACTGCCATCGCCCAAGGCGCGGCGACCGTGAACGCGAAGAAGGCGTTCAGGCCCATTCCTGGGGCTAGAGCGAAAGGTAATTTCGCCCAAAGCCCCATCGCCATACAGCCAATGAACGCCGCAACCGATGTCGCGAACAGGGCATCGTTGAACGGGATGCCCGTCGCGGCTAACATCGATGGGTTCACCAGCAGGATGTATGCCATAGTGAGGAAGGTCGCGCCACCAGCTCTAATCTCGGTGGCGACGTCGCTTCCCGCTTCTGTCACTCCAAATATCTTATCCAATTGTTCCATTTTTCTCACCTATTTTCTTTTCAAACAGCGTAGTACATAGCCTACGTTACCTTGACCATGGGACGGTGGGCCTATGAACAAATCGGAAGGGAGAAAATCATTCAATTACTATTGATTCGCCATTTTCTGGGATATGCACCTTCATATCAGGCTCCAGATCCGCTGCTAAAGCCATAGCGGGTTCCCTGTCCGCGTGAAAGATTATGACGTGCTCAGGGGAGCACGCACGAGCGAACTCAACTAGCTCCTTGTGACCTGCGTGATTGGAGAGTGAGAACTGAGTTACCTCGAGGTCGACTGGGGTCTTCTTTCCGTATATGGGAAGCTTCCTCTCATCAAGGAGCATCCTTCCACCAGAACCCTCGGCTTGGTAACCAGTCAGCAGTATTGCGTTGGCCGGGTTGTGCCTGAGCCTGTTGACATACCATATCGCCGGGCCCCCATCAAGCATACCACTGGTTGTTACGATTACGTCTGCATCCAGTGCCTTCTTCCTGTCGGACTTGCTTCTGACTCTCCTGCACCAGTGCCAGGCCTTTCTCAGTGACTTTGGCTCATGAATTAGCTCAGGGCAATCCATCCAGACCTGTGTTACCCTTGTCCCCATTCCATCATAATGCACCTCGAGGTGTGGCGCTGCCTCGTGGAGTATCCTGATTACATCCTGGCCCCGGCCAGAGGCGAAGGCGGGAATGATTGCCACACCGCCTCGGGAGACGACGTCGAGTACTCTCTTGACGAATCTTTCCTCCTCCCCGGACCTGTCGGGATGGTATTTGCCACCATATGTTCCCTCCAGACAGAGGATGTCGCAAGGGACGGGTAGTGCGCCGGAGACATTAGGGCTGGATCTAGTGTCCATGTCACCTGTCCAGAGAACCTTCTTGCCCAGAGCATCAATCTCGGTCATGACTGCCCCTGGGATATGACCCGCGACGTGGAACTTGGCATTCCAAGAACCGATTGAGAACTCCTCGTCCATATCATGTTCTTGCCATGCTTCGAGTGCCGCATCAAGGTCCCTCCTGTCCCAAGCGAGGGGGTATCCCTCAATGCTGGAAACCTTGTATGTGTCCCGCCACATTATTTCCGAGAGGCCAGATGTCAGCCTGCTCCCGTGAAGAGTTGTTCCATGGTGGCCGACCAGCCAGGGTGCCATTCCGATATGATCTATGTGACTGTGGGTGATTATAGCGTGATCTATCAGCGGTGCTTCGGATGGGTACTTCGGTGGCTTGGTAGGTGCCAAACCATAGTCCATGAGGACTTTCGTTCCACTTTGATCCTCTATCACGCAACCCACATTGCCTACCTCCCCAGCACCCCCAAGGAAATGGAATCTTATACCGGAATCAACAGGCTCCTCTGGGTACGTGCTGGTCCTTCCTGCCCTATACAGCATGGTTCTCTGTAATGGGGGACCTACATGATGTATCCGGACGGGTACCCCCTCATTTCCACTGGAGGAAAAACAATCCCAGATCTTCCAATGGAAGTCCAAAAACCAATATGTACCTCCAAACTTATAGCTAAATGGGTATGCTGAAATCGCCAACATTGATTGATTTCTCTACCTGAAATCACTTGAGATATGTTCCAATGGAAAGAAGGGGGTTGGCCCCTAACCTACTCCGTCTATTTCTGTCCAATCGACTCTCACAGACGATGGATAATCTTCAGAGAGGAAGACCCCTCCGTAGCATATGGCCAAGAGGCCCGGGCATGTCATGGTAGTCGATGTGGAGCGGTGCTTCGGTTGTGCCGCATGCATAGCTGTGTGCCCCCTCGACGCATTAGAGCTGGAGGGCATTCTTGCTATACCAACAGAGGACAAATGCACCCATTGCGATCTATGCGTACCGGTCTGCCCCGTTAATGCTTTAGAAATTAAGGAGGAAACCCTCCTTGTCTGAAAGAATCTTCTTCATGGATTGCACGCTATCTTCCTTGATCACTGCACACAAAATCCTGGACAGGAAGGAGGATGTCCAAATAGACCTCATTTCCAGGGCCTTCGAGATAGGGATGTATGGAGAAGGTCCTGGTCTATTGTCCTCAGCTCCCTGGCCCTTCCTAAGGCCACACTGGATATCCGAGGCTGGCTTCGATAAACCAGGAGATGGAGACACAGCTATCAAGTCCAGCTGGCTTAGGAAGGCTGTTGCTATCTCCCTCTCCAATCGTGGGGCAAAAATCCACACCGGGGTGAGAAGGAATGAGGTACTCTCAGAAGAAGGGAGGGTCCTCCTTTCATATCCAGGAGAGAGAACTGAACACACCGTTGATTTTGATAAAATAGTATCCACTGATGAAACTGTAGGACCTCTTTGGAATGGTGCTGTGGTGTCAAAACCCCCTGAATGGGCAACTTACGCTGGATTGAGACCGGATGGGACCTATGAGATTTGGTGGTTAGGAGATGAGACCCCAAGATCCCCACTTCAAGTGATGCAGTGGCAGGGGCCTGATCCGAGCAACGAGCTTTCCCGCCAGATATCCCTCTCCGAGACTAAGCTTGCTAATCTCGGTATAGGCCAACACAGAACCTGAATCCTTAGATGCTGAACCACCAAGGGGCATCCATGCCCACCACGGCAACTGCGACGATGGAGTATGTCTGCGCCAAGGCTCAGAGGACCAGGCATGCTATCCTCATAGACCCCGCAGACCAAACCCCGGACATGGCGGCAAAGAGGTGTCTAGCCGCAGTTGCAGCGGGGAGCTCGATGGTCCTCGTCGGGGGTTCCTCCGACACAGACATGGAGAATGTACACGACACAGTTGTCGCTATACAGGAAGCACTCGAGCTTGTTACGTGGGCAGCTACACAGGACGCAGGAGCAGAGGAGGATCCCTCGAAAGTACCCGTGGTCCTCTTCCCCCAAGGCGCGGCGGCACTGTCTCCGGCGGCCGACGCAATTACGTTCATGATGCTCATGAATAGCACCAACCCGCGCTTCCTGATTGAGGAACAGGTCTCCGGAGCGCCGTTCATAGCAAAGGCTGGAATCGTTCCGATACCGATGGGGTACCTCATTTGCGCGCCCGGTGGGAAGGCGGGCGAGGTAGGAGAGGCTAACCTCATACACCCCACGGAGATGGAAAGAGTAGCTGCCTATGCGATGACAGCACAGGCCTATGGGTTCAGGATGTTCTATCTGGAGGCGGGAAGTGGAGCTGAGACCCCCGTAAGCCCTGATCTGATACGAGTTGCAAGAGAATCATGCGACCTCACCCTCGTCGTGGGTGGGGGAATCAGGGATGGCGGGACTGCTAGGAGGGCGGCAGAAGCCGGCGCGGACTGGGTGATAACAGGAAACCTTTCAGAGGACTTCGACGACGTAACAGACCTTCAGAGAGTTCTGACGGAGTTTATTGATGAGATGAACGGACACCTGAATTAGCCCCCAAACATTATCTCCGAGCCTTCACTAACAGAGTCGTGCTAGAAATACCCACTGGCAAAAGAGAGCCTCCAAGGAGAAAAACAAGCCCTGTCGATGTAGCAATAGGGTCACTGTTTCTTCTATTGATACTCCCTACAATCTCCTATTCCATGCGGGAACTGGCCGATGTTGCCGACTCCTTGGAGTACGGTGCTGACATGATCGACATAGTCAACTCAATGATTTACTCCCTCACCACCGTATCGATACTTCTCGTCCTCGGTCTTTACTTCCTCGGGGCAATAAAAACCAGGGTTACCAAAGTGGCCTCGGGCCTCACGCTGATATTCCTCTCATTGGTCAACGTCCTTTGCCGAGTTGGCGACTTCAGTAGGGAGCTTCAGCGAAACAGGGAGTGGGGGTGGGACGGTTCGTTGTTCGAGTATCTGAGTTGGCCCAGCACCCATGAGAGGATAGAGCTCGCGCTTCTAGGAGCCATAGTGGGGCTCCTAATCATGAAAAAGTAGGGTACCCATAGCAACTTATTCGAATATGGCAGGGGGGATGATGCGCTGACCCATGTCTCTCACTTGTTGCTCAACCTTGGCGGGCCATGGCATCGCTCTCATATAGCCTCGAGACCAGATCCGCTTTCCTGCCTCCGACCTCGAGGCCCCTGCTCCGAGCCTCCTCCTTCAGTTGCTGGACCTTCATTTTCTCGTATGGTCTGGTCACGATGGGTATCCCGATGGCATCCGAGACTCCGCCCACGATCCCCATCGCCACGGATGCCTCCTCAACGACATCGCCGGAATTCCTCTGGGGCAGGAGGTAGCCGAGATCGTATTCCCAGGCCGGCCCCCATTTGCCCCCCTCCGTATTCACTCCCACTAGGGTGAACCACTCCATGTTGGTCCGACCGGGACTACTTTTTCCCTTTGCGATGATGTGCGAAGCCTCCGCTATCGGCCATTCCTCGATTTGCCTTCTGCGCCCGAAGTACTGGTCAACGACCAAGAGCCGACCTTCGGTGTTCAGGACTCTCAGAACCGGGCGCTTGAAGGCAAATGAGAACATCTTCCACGTCACCCACAGACCAAGTCCGGTGACCAGCAGAGGGCCCTCATCGATAGAGCTGCCAACAAGAAAAACAGAGAGGAAGAGAAGGAAGACCCACACGAACCCGCTGAGGAACCACATCCCAAACGGCCTCTGCCTGTCACGATAGCCTTCAAACTCGGCGTCCCCAGAGACTTCCCTGGGCCTGTTCCCGGACATGTCGCCCTGCTTCACATAGAGGTCAGCCAGGTTCGGGGCGGTCCTATCCAGCTCGATCCCGAGCACCTCGCAGAGCCGTGATGCATCATCGTGCAACGGCACCCGGAATATCTTCCATCCAGCGATGATGTACGCGTCTGTAGGGGGGCCGGCCCATGATGGGTGGGTCGTCTGGTGGATGGCCGTGATCTCGGTCGTCTCAAGATGGACTATGTCCACGAGCCCCCTCCAGCTCACGTAGTGGATTTCCATAGCGCCCCCCCGGCTTGCGAGCACCCACTTGACCTGAGGGGTGAGCACCGTCTTGAAGCTCTGATAAAACGCGAAGAGGAAAATTCCTGGGAGGGTAGTGAGGAAAAAGAGGCTCAGGACAGCCATCTGGAAACCGATTGGTCCGTTTACCACCACAATAAGGGTAGACAAAGCCAAAGAGCCTACGGCCAAGAGAAGAACGCCTCCCAGTACCACGGGCAAGCCAACCATCGCGAACGCCCCGAGCATGAGCACCGTTGCTCGGATCTCTCCCGCAGAGGCGTTCTTGATCACCAGGTCGACCTCCTCCCGATTCAACCGCGACTTCGGGTCCCACCATTCCTCCGCGTCATGGAGGGGGGTGTCAGGCGTGACGGGGTCCGCGGCGAGGAGGCGCCGCTTCGAGAATTCCGCCCATGCGAGTGCGCACGTGAATATGATAAAGAAGGCCCCGATGAGAGTATATAGTGATGGAACGCCCCAAGAGAAAAACAAACCATCATCCGAGCCAGAACCGCTCAAAGCACTGTACAGCTCACCTACGCCGAGGACGAGGAACCCAACGCCGACCACAAAGAGGATTGGCAAGAGAATCTTCATGTCCAAATCCATCAGGTCATTTTTCCGTCTGGGGCCCTTCCCGAGAATTTCACGAAAGTAGTCAGTTTTATCGTTATAGACGAAGATCGTCTTCTTGCCCTCGTACACGTATGTCTTGTAACTCGAATCGCGAGAGCCAGTTTCGGGATCAGTACTAGTTGTTTTTTCTACCCAGTAGGATAAATCCTTGACGTCAATCTCACTTCTCGCATATATGAGATAGGGTGTAAATTGTTTCCAAAAATGGACTTTGTTCTCACCTGCTTTCTTCGTGAATACGGCCTTGTGCTGGTATGACAAAGTCGCAACCATCCCTAGCGCAACCAGAACAAAATATGAAACATTGATCCCGAAAAACTCTGCCCCTGAAAATTCCCCCTCAGTGATTAAGACAAAAGATAAGAACACTAGTGAGAATGCCGCCATCTTAAAGACACCACCAGAGATAGTGTTGCCTGGGAATTTTTGCTTGGTCTCCTGCATACTTATCACATTTGGTTGATTAATCGGTGTCAACTTCGGACTTTATTTTTATTCACTTATCATCCGAGCAAATGTGAATTCTGATGATGTCATGGAGGGCCTCCTGGTGTTCATATGCGTGACGGAGGGCTAGTGGGAAACCCTTCGCATTGGTACCAATATATTATGGACAACCGTAATAAAAGACCCAGAACATGAGATACTATGCCCAAATACATGTTTTCGGGAAGCTACACAAAAAAAGGCGTTGCTGGACTACTCAATGAGGGGGGCTCAGCACGTAGGGACGAGGCCGAGAGAATCGCCAAGTCCCTGGGGGGGTCCCTCGAGGCCTACTACTGGTGCTATGGAGAGACGGACTTCATGTGCATCATGGACATACCAGAGAGTGCCAAAGCAGCAAAACTCGCACTGACGGTCGGGGCGTCAGGCACCTTCAACGGGAGGCTCACCCCCCTGATTACCGTAGATGAGATGGATGAAATCTGCAATACAGATATTGGAGAGTTCACTCTGCCCGGCCAGTGATCTGTTTGACCCCGCAGGACAAGCCTTCGTACGCCTTTACTGCTTTATGGCTGGTAGCGGAGACCATTCTGATATTAGGAATCGCACTCTTAATTTTTGATTAACTAGTCGTATTGCTCTAGTAGGTCGATGCGGGTATTGACGAGTGGTGTAGCTGAATGCGGAGCCTTCCTTCCTCATCTTGAATGTACCCAAAGGTATACTCAACCTTCGTCTCCAATCCTCCCTGATCGGTGAAGAAGTAGTTGCCCATTGCGATTGCGTATATCCCATCGATTATGACGCCAGCATTTTCGAATCTTACCTTGGTCCACCCCTTTATGGCGAAGCCACTGTCCTCAAGGCACTCGCTATTTGACGCCACAAAGTACGACAAGGCACTCTGGAATGTCGGGCGAAACTGCTCCTCTGATGCCATGGTAGGCTTGAATAATACGGGGCCCGAACCATATGCGTACAGGCTATGAATGTGCTTCTCGGCAACCCCAACGTAATCTCCTCCATCCCGATATGAGCTAGCGATTCTGACTATCCCCTCTCCCCACTCGCGCTGAGCGTTCTCTATGTCCGTATTGGTTATCATTTCAACACCGTCAATCACTCTTTCTCAAGGCGTCAACAAGCCTGTCGATGCGCCCCTCCATCTCAAGGACCATTACCATCAGCTCTTCCTCGCTCTTCAATAGCCTCGCATTTTCTTCCCTGAGCTCCGCAAGCCTCTCCTCGCCACCGGAGTCCTCCAGAACTTTTCGCCTCGCTCTTTCGTTCTCAAGGCTCCTCTGCAACTGGGAGACCCTCGACTCTGAGACCCGTAGAGCCTCCTGCAGCTCAACCTCGCTCAACCTACTGCCTTGCTCAGACTCCTTCTCAGACAACTCCATCTCAAGAGCCCCTATTTTTTGCCTCAGTGATGCGATCACCCTCTCAGACGAGTTAACCTCATCCCACGCCGATATGACTTCCTCGACCAGACGCTCCTGAGAGATCTCAGAAAGTCGATCACTCAGACCTCGAGAGGCCTCACTCGCACCAGGCCGGTTGGAAGACATACTACGGATGCAGAATCATCGCTATCGTTCTTGAACGTTGAGGGCCGTGTAACGCCCCGGAGCAGTATATGGGGGGGAAACTGGAATTTCGGGCACTCTTTGAAACATCAATTCAAAACAAGGGAAACAGAGTCAAGGCCATGAGAGGCCCCGTTACGCTGTCCTTGATCATCTGTGCGTTCCTCCTTACCGGCTCAATCGGTCTAGACGCCCAACACCACCAAGAGGAGGCTGATCACGTGCTGGCTACCACGATTACCGTGGACTCCACTAACCTCCGATTCTCCCCTTCGGACGTCACCATTTCTGAAGGGGAGACGGTGAGATTCTTCTGGAGTGGGGAACTTCTCCCTCATAACGCCGTGGAGGCAAACGAGGTGTTTGACTCAGGCGAGCCCTCCAGGAACGTCGATTACATCTTCACATTCGAAATCGGAATGAACGGGACATATGAGTACGTCTGTGAGCCACATGAGGACATGGGGATGGTTGGGTCAATAACGGTAGAGCCTGTAAACACAACAGAAGAGGAGGAGCCAAGCGTGGTCGAGGAGGAGGAGACCGAGGAGAGAACCCTACCTCATCCCCTCCTCAGCGGATTGGCTTCACTGGCCCTGGCCTCCATATCGCCAAACATAAGACGCTCTAGAATAGG
>FUFK010040981.1_pt1 | contig 40733 bp, 16 predicted proteins | sample 1021851 | NCBI WGS metagenome assembly FUFK01 (sample SAMEA51879418, study PRJEB19060) | metagenome
TGTAAGGCTGATTTCTTCATCACCGGTATTTGTTAATTCAAACCAATCATTATCCCTGTTCGGGACCTCACCGGGCATAATTCTGGTAAATTTCACATCATATTCGTTGTCCCAATCCGATGGCCCGGCGGGAGGTTGCCAATGCCAAAGCATGTTATTTTCGTGTTTTCCAGTATCCTCTGCAATCAATAGGCTACCATCGTTGAGCACAGCGAGATTATCGGGGCCGGCAATCCTGTTTACATCACAACGACCTGAAGAATAACTTCCACCCACTTCAACAGGCTCAATTCTAAAGACATCCCATTGTTCGTCAACTGGTAAACTGTAAATTATGCCGCAGCGATTTTCTGAGAGTTGTATATCTCCTGAAGAATCTGTCATATCGTATCTGATATCCGACATAGCAAGATAGAGGTATTCGGGTGAGTTCTCATTGAATACAACGCCTTCCATCTTATTCCATTCGTCGGTTGCTCCCAATGCAGCCGCTGCCTTTCTCGATTCTAGGAAAGCCACTCGATTATCTGCAGCAAAGCCAATATTCCCATCGCCATCAAGGTCCTCGTCAAGTCTATGCTCTGCCCAATCATTGATTTCTTGATCAGAGATGTACGAATTCTGACCATTGACAAAGTCCGAAGTATCTATTCCATCATATTGGTCAATCCAACTTGTGATTTGAGCAGAATTTGAGTGCCCTAATTCGACCCATGTGACATCAAATCCGGTAGAAGCGGGATTAGTTCCTGAGTCTTGGTTTACCTTTGCAGCGTAAAGGGTCCCAGAATGCAAATCTCCTGCAGAATCTGCAATAAATTTGAACAATACAGTGCCGTATTCATCATCTGACAAATACACGGTTTTCCTATCAGGCATTACCTGGGCATTCTCATGAGAAAATCTACCAAGAGGGTACAATCTTTCAAACTGAGGATTTTCAGTGTCAGCATCTTCAACTTCAATTATCCAACCGTAATCATATGGATTTGGATAATATCCAAGATAGTCTGCCAACTCTAATTGGTCTTGGTGATAATTGTAGTTTGGATTATTCCAATCAATCGTATCCTCGAAATATAATTCTTCAGAGAGGAGTGGAGTGCCCCAAGGGCTCAATGAACCAAAGCAAAGGACCCAGCCTCCATTAATTACGCTTAGGTCCAGCATTTTTCCACCAATAGTGTCCCATTCACCAGACATATCGTTCCATTCGATATGTAGTTGGCTAACTCCAGCAGGGCGGCTTTCCCAAGTAGAGTATAGGTAACCCTCAGTGCCTTCAGAATTTGTAGGTACGAAGACGTTGAAATCAGGTTTCTCACTAGTGAACAATAATGCTCCATCATCAGCAGCATAGATTCCACCAGCAACTTCACCGCTGCTGAGCGAGTCGCCTGATTGTAACAAGACTTGGTATGTACCTACTGATGTTCGAATTCCATGCCAAATTTCTGATTGACTAATTGTCGATGGAAGTTCGGGAATAGTCTCTGGTAACTCATTCCAATCAAACCCATTTACTACACCGATGGTTGCTTTGTATGGGTCATCAGGGTGCATTGCACTAACGAATAAGTTGCCAATTGAATTGACATGTAATCCAGTTACTTCGGCACCATCTGGAACCATCATTATTCGAGTTAAGTCGTTGGGGGTTGGCGGATCAGGGTCGCTAACAGGTTCTCCGCCTGAATTCTCTGCTCCAGGTGTCGGTTGATCAGAGTCTACCCATTCTCCATTGCTTCCTGAAGGTATCTTTGATACTCCGTTGGCTGCTTGGCCGGTTGTAATTTCGTGAACTACAACATCTTGTGAATCTTTGAGGAAAACGGTTTCTCCTGCATTGTTTAACCGTAAAGTGCCNATTTCATTTTCTGCGATAACAGCATATGCTCCAGCTTCTAGGTGGTAAGGTGTTGGTAAATCGGCAAAACCAATCCAGCTGTTTTCATTTATTGGATGAGCTCCAACCTCCAATATCAACAATTGTCCAACCCTCTAGGTTAACAGAACTAGAACCCGTATTGAGAAGTTCAACCCATTCACCTTGAGGATATATTCCTTGATCCGATCCATCTGCATTGGGCATTAGTTCGTTAATACAAACTACGCATGAGGAATTTTTTACCGTCTCTCGATTTTCATTATAGGGNCCTTCTTGTAAAATTGGAGAGGGTCCAAGCAGACTTATTGTCAATAAAGCAATGATGGTCACTGCTAGCCTCGCTGGACGCCTTTCCATTGACCTTACGTCTGGTGGTCAACGGTTGAACCCTTCGCGCAAGCGCGCATGCGGCTGGCTGCGCCAGCCGATGTCTTGCAAAAGCCTCAATCATTCGTCTTTTGATACAGCAATAGGTCCTATGCCACCGAATCCTAAAGCTCCAATAGCGATCATGGCTATGCTTGCGAGATACAACACAGCAGTTACAAGATCAATTGTAGCAGTGCCTTCTAATTCACAATCCCCACTGCCGCCGAAATCAGTCCAGTACATTGGTTCCATGTTATCCAGAACCTGACACTGGAAGGTTTCAGCATCTTCATCAGCAATTTCCGAGAAAGTATGAATCTCGAAAACCGGATGTGTGTCTACACCCATCTCAGGATTTAGCATTCCCGGACCTCTTAGGTCTAGGTGGAACGTCGAGACGGATTTCCCGTACATCGCTACTTGGGTAACTGGCTCTACCTTGATATCCACATTTGAACCAAAGTACACTGGTAATGCACCAGGTAGCACAGCGACAAAGGATGCAGAGCCAATTAACTTGGCTTGTATTTGGTTTTGTGAAGGATCTAGGTTTACAGTGTGACTCCTCATTTCAATTCCTTTGTATGTCTCCATATCTCCAGGAACTGATTCAGCCATTGCATAGCCTACAAGGTTGACCCTAAACGAATTTTCACTGTCTGCGACCCCACCCACAGCGCCGGCAACTACGGTATTGTCGTTACCAACATGGGCAGATAGCAATCCAAGAGTGGAAGTTTCTCGGTGTGGTGCTCTCCAAGGGAGGTGCTCAGTGAATCCATACAATTCGCCTTCTTCACAGGGGTACATTCCACTTGAGTCTGAATCCGCCATTGTTCCATCAGAATTTAACTTGAAATCACAATGCCCGTCTCCATCAGTGTTAATGTAACCCTGACGCAATCTTTGACCCATATCGTCTCCTTCTGTACTTGCGACATATACATCATAATCTCCAGTGGTGACATTATTTGATCCAAAGTAGGTTTTGTTGGTTTCTAAACTTCGCCAGCCGAAATCAGGGTTGTTGATGTCACCATCAACTAGGTCTGCGACAATATTGTCTCTCCATCCGAATAGCCAATGATCAATTGGCTGTGTGGTATATGCAGAGGCTCCATATTGGAATCCCAAAAGTGCCCCAATAACCTGGTCGAACATGAAGTCTGCGACCCAACTTCGAACAGCGGCAGCATCCGCTTCGGAGATATCATACAAACCGGCGACATAAGCATCATTCCAATCGGTTGTTGCACCACCTTCTTCTGCTGGTAGTGTGCTTCCAGATAGTTCTCCATACATGAAAATACTAGCGAAGTCAGAAGTCAATGCATAAGGAGATGTGTAAAGAATCTCCTGTACCTTAGCGACATCCATATCAATTGCGCCTTCGAATTCGGCTCTGTTCAAGCCAATGGATATGTAACCGCCAGCAATAGGCTCTTCGCCACCAAAGGAGATTTGCCACCAATCATCGGCATTCAATGTACCTTGGCCACCTGCGAGAATCATCTCAAATTCAGTGGGAGTACCAACCATCCCTATCCATTCACCGGCATAGTCAGACAATCCCAACAACTGTGTAAGTCCAATACCATATGTTGTCATTGTACCGAATAGGTCACCTTGTGCGCCTAATAGGAATAGGGCAATTCCATTTAGTGGGATTCCACTGTAGTCCGAAATCGAAAGAAGGCCGTTTGGAATTTCAGCGTCGGGTGTTCCAAATATCACCCCATTCAATACATCGGGGTTCGAAATATCCACTCCACTGACTGCGTCCAACCTCTCTCGTAGGTTGTCTACTTGGGTTAAATCAGCCATACCTCCGGCGGATTGGAATTCTTGTCCAGCAAGTGCATAAACAGCCCAGTCCATGTGAGTTAACTCAACAGGATCCGTTGAACCATATCCAAGAAGTGCTGCACGCATTGGAGTGACCGTTTCGCTTGGTTCTCCCATGCCCGCAATCAGCATCGGTCCAATTTCACAAGTTAATGCAATACAAATTCCCGTTGAAGGGTCAACTGCNGTGTGAAGGATTGAATCTGCTGAGAGGGAGAAATCTGGATCCATTACACCCATTCCAGAGGAAGAATTCCAGTTATCATATGTTAGGTCTAGAATAACCGGAGCGGCTATTGCAGCTGCTGTTGATTCATTGTAACCTGCATCTTGTAGTCCATTCTCATACTCAGTGACCATTCCGTCTATTGATTCTGCCGCCCAAATTGAAGGTGCTCGGTTTTGCAAATCATTGGTTATCATATTGTTAGCGAATCCAGCCTTAGCAAACACTTCACCAAAGGTGATGCCAGTTGATATTCCGGCAATTCTTTGAGTGTTCCATAGAATGTTAACTTGAGTTATATTTGTTGAACCGGGTACAGAGTTGTGTGAATCTCCATTGTCGTCTATCCAGGTACAATTTTCACACCATTCAAAACTATCATATTCGGAATAAGTTATTTCACCAGCATCGTAATCGAAATCTAGGATTTCTCTGGTTGTAGTGACTTCGTAGATGAATGGCCCCATTTTCGTAAATTCATGTGCCTCGCCTGCATCTACCCCATCTGGATTATCTAGAGAGTATGCAAAGTAAACTCTCTCAGAGGTTGAAACAAGCCATTCGTCGTCATAATCTGCAGTGTAGTTTTTGTTCCCGTCGTCATCATAGCCATCATAGCCATCGGCTACAACATCCTGAACTCCAGCCTCTACTTGCCCTGCTACAAACGGCGCTAATGCTAGGAAATTAATCCCAATTAGCACAAGTCCAGTCACTAATAGTACGCTTGCCTTTTGTTGGTTGTCCATGGTATCACTCTAACCCCCCTCGCGTACCGAAGGGAAATAAGCGATTCGACTCTAGTGTTACCTAGTGTTACAGAGCACACCGGCCATATTCGAGTTTTTTTTTGGATTCAAGCAAAGCCGAATGCATCTAATTCCCTTGCGAAGGTGTACATCATAATTGGGACTAGAATTACACCCATTCCATGCGATCTTCTGATACCGATTCTTGGTGCCATGAGGCCAATCATTGTTCCAATTACCAAAGTTCCAACACCAATCCAGTCTGTAGAAATCCAAACTAGAATTGTAATGAAAGCACTAACTGAAATCACCAGGTTTCTGAGAGGTACTAATTCGTGCATTTTCAACATACCTTTTCCGACCTCAATCATTACTGGGACAGCAAATAATCCAGATGCTACCGTTATTGCCAGCAACCTAACGAAATCGGCAGGTGGTTCAACAGCATTCCAAATATCGATCGGATACATCATGTTCAATGCTAGAGCGGCTCCAGAACGTGGTCTTCCTACCATGTATAGGAAACCTAGAACCATAACAGTAACAGCGGTGTTGACAGACGAAAGAATCGCAATAATCTCTAGGTCTCTTTGTTGATTATTATTTACCAAATCCAAGTCTGGTGTGGCACCCGCTTCGGAGAGTGCCTCTTGGAATAACAAACGGTCATCTTCTGCTAGGTCTTCCATGCCCTCAAACACCATCATCTGCGGCATCTGTTCAAATCCGGGTTGAGTTCCATGCTCGAAATCTGCTGGAATGTAATTGGGGTCGGTAAGTTTGCCCCAAAAGTTTCGAGCACTCATGACTACGACAGTTGCCTGTGCCGCAGTCATTCCTGGAAGGATTGCCATAACAGACGAAACCACGGCCGAAAGGAATGTTGGAACTGCTAGGGGTTTAGGGTCTGGCATTTCCCAATTTTGTTCTTGGGGTGGGATTTCGCTTGTTGTTACGTAGATGTCAATTAGGTTTGCAATCCCAAATAATCCTGCTAAACTTGGGAATAGTAATGAAGCAGACGGGATGCCAACCGGTGATCTCGCAGGTAATTCGAATACCGCCCATCCATAGAATCCGGTAAGTAAGAAATAGGCTGTTGCAACAAGTATTCCGGCAACCCTTGAACTTTCTCCAAGTCGGAAATCAATCGCATCATATCGTCTTCGAATGCTGAGTCTACCCATTGGTATCGTAAATTCTAATGGTTTTTTCAATGGCCATTTTAGTTTCTGAGTAATTTTTTGCGACCAAACCGGCCATGGCAATCGAGTTGTTTCAGTCAAAATTAGGAATATGGAGATGAATAATAGAATCCATGGTAATTGCTCACGGCTAGCTTCATACAACCCTAATCCTGGATTGTCTCCGAAAAGTAAGCGCGCAACGATAAGCAGAGGGATTGACATCAACATACCCATCTGGGAGCCGCGAGCGGAATATGCAACGCCTTGAGCGGCTTGACCTGAAATCAACATCCTATGTCCTGGAAGCAATGCGAGTGCCATGTTGTCATCGGGTGCTCCAACCAATGCACTCGGAATGTAGTTGAGGAATGTGTGAACAGTTCCACAGGCAACGATAATTCCCGCTACTGCGTCTAAGGGGATACCAATGCCGACAGCAACAGGTGATAGCGACAAAGCAATCAGAGCGACGTTGTTTACGTGGAATCCCGGTATTAAGCCGGTTAAACAACCAAGGAATATTCCAAAAATAAATGAACCAATTAACCAACCAAAATCGATTAACCAAGGGTCCATTTCAACACCTCATCTGACATCTATACAGAATTGCATTGTGTTCCCAACAGAATCTTCTGTTGTAGATAATCTTCCAGTCCAATCAAGAGGTCCTTCCCCTTCAGTTTGGCTTGCCTCTGTACCGTCTCCAAGTAAACAGACTCTTTCTTCAGACCCAGATCTCTGAATCCATTGATTGCCATCCTCGTCCATAATCACCTCTCCATTGATTATTACCAACTTTCCAATGTCCCATTTCCATGAGTTGTAACCATCTCCCCAGTTCAGCGTGTTTGGNGATGGTGGCTGACCTAGAGTCCANGATCGGGCTTCAAGAATGACTCGTCCTTCACTTTCTGACCAAATTATTGTCGCGTTGAATCGTATTGATTGACCACCTTCGATATATTCTGCATGCTCACCAATTAGGTGAATTCTCAATTTGGTTTGTCGGGCGAAGTAATCTGGTCCGTCCCCGACGTATCCTTTGTCGTAATCTGGAGATATAGGGTCAGTAATCCATCCTTCGAATGTATGGTTCTGATTAAGGTAATCAAATGGATTCTCAGCAACATCTAGTAGAGGAGTTACATCATCTCCGAAATTACCTGCGTTATTTTCCGCCGTATATCCATCTGCTCTTAGACAGATGGTTGCCTCATCTGTTGACCAAACCAACCGACCATACCATTTTCTTTCGACACCTTCCAATCCTGCATCTACATCTTCTTGTGAAGGCAATAAACAGAGTCGGTCAGTTGGAGAATCCCCGATTAACCACCAAGTGCTGGATGATTGGGTTGCAGTTCCTTCAATTGATACATTCTTGCCAACTTCATAGGTCAGTGTGTAGGGTTCTAATTCCCACGATAAGTCAACGACGGATCCTTCGTTCAAAACTTCAATTGCGGTTGCTTGTACTAGCAATCTCCAGCGAAGGGAACGCTGATCATATTGTAGCCAACCAGAAACTTCCACATGACTTCCGGCTTCAATCCAATCGATCACTCGCCCTTCTACTTGCATGTACAATAAATGGTCCGCATTTCCATAGGAGGGGTTATCCATTAGGCTCAATGAATGATATGTTACATCTGGTTCGAGAGATTCTGACAAATAACCGTCTACTTTTACCGACATGTTAGCGAAGTTCTGAGGATTCATCGCAACTTCGACCAATTGCATAGCCGTGTATTCTACTGAGTCACAATCGGAATCAGCACACACTATTGCGCCGTAACCGTTTGATGACAACCAAATTCGACCATTCCATTCAGTCACTTCTCCTTCGACAGTGATTATGGTTCCAATGGGAGGAATTTCATTATCTCGGTCTACAAACCATCGGACCTCGACTACAGAGTGGCCATCCACTTCTCGAACTTGCAGGTCTATTCTGTCCGCTTGTTCACCATATGGGTCTACGACGAAACTAGTTAGCACTCCTCTGACCTTCACAGATTCCCTAGGATATTCATGAATCTCGTCAATTTCAATCAAATCGGGTTCTCTGATTACTGCATAGAAATTCATTGTTGATACTAGCAAAAGAGATGTGAAGAACATCACCCAAAGCTTCGCCATGTGTTGCCGACAGGTTTCTAATGCTTGAATATTCAGTGTTTGGAAACAGAGATATTCGACAAAAATTCTGAATAAACTTAGGACTTTTTGACTGAATTTTCTTGCCGAAGGAGAATAAGGTTCATCTCGCTGATGCTGTCGAGAGTCATTCAGGACCCGTAGCTCAGTTGGTTAGAGCGCTCGGCTCATAACCGAGTGGCCATCGGTTCAAATCCGGTCGGGTCCACCAAATTATGCTAATTTTGTTGGTTAATAACATTCAGGAAATCTCTGAACCAAACAGTAATCTCAAACAAGAATTAGTGGTTAGAAAATGGAATACAGCGAAGCCGACGGTGCTAACCCCTAAATACGGCCTAAGTCGGCCCCGAGGTGATGAGCACTGCAAGCAAGGTTCGACCTGCCCTAATGATATTGCTCGTGTACTTCCTAAGCACGTGGGCTGCGGCAACACCTGTCCAAGCTCAAGGTGCGGTTCCTGACATCACCTTGACATGTGACCAACCGCAACCAATTGATGTCTATCCTGGTGCAACCAGATCGAGTATTATCAATTGTCGAATTGAGAATCCAACCGTTCATCAAGAAAAGGTAAGAATTCAAATTCAAGCAGGTGTATTAGCCTTCTCCGGCCCCGCTACTATGTCTATTGGAGGAGGCTCTGAAGTGTCCTTCCAGGTTCTAGTCAGAGCTGAACTCCGGGCGCCTGAAGGACAGCACCAAGTAACGGTCAGTGCCGAGGTGACAATGGCTAATGGAGTCCCGGTTACTAGCGAACCATCAGCTGCTAACGTCATGGCGATTATTCGTCAGTTCAGTCGACTTCGAGTAGCATCCGAAGTCGCTTTCTTGCAATTACGTCCGAAGGTTGATTACAACTTGGTATTCGATGTCTACAACGATGGCAATGCCCTGGATCGATTCAATATTGAAATTGAAAATTATGATCAATTGAATGATGACGGATTCCAACTAAGCATTCCGTTGGTAAGTGTGGAAATAGAATCTATGGCGCCTCCAGAGAAGATTAGAGTTCAGATGAGAACTCCAAAGAATCAAGGTTGGACGGATACTTATTTCTCCTTACAATTCAAAGCTACGTCTGAATATTCGGTGAGAACGGAAGGTATCCCTAATTACCAAATTCAAACCATGACGATTTACATCAGAGGTGTTTACCTTCCAGGCTTCGAATTGATTGGTACATTGATGATTTCCGCTCTAGCAGCAGCAGCATTTGCAGGTAGATCCTCAAGGCTAACTAATGATGAGGAATCTGACGAACTAGAACCTCTAGATGCACGTTTGTTCTAATCATCGATAATCTGTGCTCTGCCACCTATGGTGGCATTGGGTTGATAACCGACGCTAGGGACGCCTTGCTCAATTGAGAGGTTACTGACATGAGTGATGGCGGTTTGCTGAAGAAGGCTATGGACGTTCAACAACCAGCAGATGAGATAGTCGCTGTAGCGGCATCTTCACCTAATGAATCAAACGATTCCCCCAGTATTGGCAACATTCTCGGAACTATCGCATTGGGTATGGTCTTGCCATTCTTCTTTTTGATGTGGTTCGGCGGGATAATTCCCGTAATCCCCTCCAGTGTGCTTTCACTGATTGTAATTCTCATCTCGGTCTCATTCGTATGGTGGAGGTTGGATGGAGGACTTCCATCAATGGCAGGTGGAGCCGGGATAAATAGAACTGTAGCCGGCTCTATATTTATGGCACTCATTCTTCTTTTAGGGACACCAGCGTTACTATCCATTGTACTGACTGGAGACATGACTCTAGGCGAGATAGAGTTCGATGATGATGGCTCTGAAATGACAATTAAAATCAGGCAAAACGGTGGTTCAGGTTCACACGATGCAACAATCAGTATCAGCCAATCTGGTAGTGAAGTTATGAATGAAGTTCAATCATTCAAGATAAACAAAGAAGATAGTCGAGGCGATTATGGAGAGATTACAATTAACGTGGGAGATTTCTATTCATCCAACGCTCTTCCTTTAGATGCAAATAGATATGTTATCAGCGTCTCAGTTGGAGGGAATACATTTACTGAAAATCTTGATTCTAATCTACTTACTAGAACGATAACAGGTGCAGAATCTTCCGCCACCGCTTCACTCAGCACCAATGCAGACGATTGTGGCGATAAAGAAAGATGTGTCAAAGGTGTTTCTTTGACTGGTTCTGCCGGTTTGGCTGGAGCAGTAGGCTATCCACCTGCAGGACTTCCATATGCCGATTATTCGATGCAGGTTACGATGTTTTACGAAGGAGGTAATGTAGCAATAAATTACCCTACAATTACAGTAGACAGCACTAGCGCGACATGGGATGCTAATGGTGGCGAGTGGGGTTCTGGAACCGGTATAATTGGAGACGCGGGTTCTTCATTACCACTCGGAGGATCTGAGTATGCATCTGATATTGAAGCAGAAATTATTCCAATTAGTGCGTGGGAGGAGAATGATTACGGTTGCTATACTGTAAAAATAGAAATCACTCAACAATCACCTTGGAGTGATAGTACACCTGTGATATTCGAATCCTTCTATCTCTTCGAAAAGACTGGTGATCAGGCAAACGGGGAATCTGAAACCTGGACAGAGTCTACGGTTGCATGCTAGTACAATTCTTCTTCATCTTCTTCAGATGATTTTGTCATCCTGAAGAAGAAGGCAGCCATTGCTACAACCGCGATTGCAAACGCAACAACAACAGGTAGAATCGAACCGTCTTCAGTATCTTCTGAATCAACCCAGGTAATTTGCTCGCTTGAAGCAGTTCCACCACCAAATGCATCTTCATCTACCAATTGAGTAGGTGTAAGTATCTCGCAGGTCAAGCTTGCATTATCCACATCACTATTCATCCAAGAGAATTGAATTGTGACTTCCTCTCCCGCTTCCACCAAACCACCTGGATAACTTGTCATTTGGGCCGCGGCTCCAGTTTCAGTAACATCACATGTGAAGTATACAATGGCAGGAGCAGTTCCACGATTTGCTATTGTTGCCATCAAGCCAACGCCACTACTCCCTCTTGAAACGCTCTCGGTTGGTTCTTGATAATCAAGGGAAACAAATTCAATCTGCGGCGTATTTCCGTCGATTACAATTACTTCATCCCAAGTCAATGGAATTATTCCACCACCATAATCGTCCAGTGTTTCATCCATATTCCATCCAGTTCGATATTCAATGATTTCTATACTCGCGGACTCAGTCCAAACACTTCCATCTGCCCAACCTATCTCAACAGTTCGAGATTCACCTGAGTCAATAACACCCACTCCGTTTTCATCGCTGAAATATGTTGATGAAGTTATTTCGTATTGACCAAAATTCAGAATCCTGAATAAAACTCCAGTAGCATCAAAGTGAAGTTCTTGAGAATCCATGATTTTCTCCCAGCGGTCTGTGTGGCCACCACTTCCTACCACATTTTCTCCCCAATGCAACCTTGAATTTGCATTTGCACGCACATCATGGTCATCTTTACTCATAGAGAATGTAGTTTGACCACTGATAATTAGTTCAGCATCCTTGTTGGAAATGATTGGTCCTGTTCTGTCTATTGTGGTTGAATGCAAGGTCATCATCCCATCAACAACCACCATGCATCCTAGAATTGAAGCCTCGTCAAAATCAGCAGTTCCGGCAACATTTAGCATACAGGTATCACTATCCTGATCTAAGCCCATCATATTGCGATGTTCTAATTCAATAGCATTGTAGGTAATGGTCGATCCTACATCAGGGGTCATAGTCACTGTAGCAAGATGAACTGATTGATGTCCATATCCAACTAAACCGACCCAAACATCGTCCGTATTGGAATCGAAAGAGAGGGTAAATTCACTACCGTTCAGATCGATGGGGTCTTGCCCTTCAATGATAGCCTGACCACCGTAAAATGAGCTAGTTTCTCCAGAATAAAATGTAGCATCGAACGCCCCATCGTAGTTTGAACCCGGGATTAATACAGCCGAACGATTGTCTTCATCCCAATATCCGTAACCTGCTAATCCAGTTGGTGGATTATTGTCCTGGATTTGGGAGTTTTGGACGTTGAGCAAACCGCCAGATTCTACGTAAATATTCACTCTGTCGTTTATGTCGAGTGTAAGCCCATTAAGCGTTAAATCACCTCCGGAAACGATTCGTAAATCGACCTCTAGTGAGCGATCTTCAATCCATTCAACCCTTGAATCAATGATAATTTCGGATGGTTGTGCTACGACGTTAAGAGAGGTTGTTGTGGCTAAAGCGGTTAGCAATAACGTCGCCAATAGCATAGTCTTCGACTTACTCATCGATGACGCGTGTAATAAGTAATCAATGAAGGAATCGGCGGCATGTGCAAGAAACCGAGAGTTCTTCTCGCATGAGGGTATGGCGAGACTAATGTCCAGCATGGCCGACCTTGCTTTCGCCGACGCTACTGTCGGAGATTTTGCGATTAACGTGCTAACCGTATTGATTCTTTACGGGCCTGCGTATTTAGCAAATACAGGAGCAATGCTTTTTGGCAAATGGATTCCTGATAAATTTGGCTTTGAAAACCACAAGATCGATCGAGGTAAAATTCATTCTGATGGGAATAGGCTACTAGGTGATGGTAAGTCTTGGGAGGGACTTATTGGAGGTGGCGTCTTTTCTGGATTATTGGTAATGATTTCACATTACATTTGGGATGGAAATACCCCTTCCTCAGACCGGCCTTTCATCGACCCATTGTTAATTTCTGAATCTACGAATTGGTTTTGGATTGGGAATGAATGGAGCGCTGCATTTGTGCTTGGATTCACCCTAGGGTTTGCCTGTATGTTGGGCGATATGACAGGTTCTTTTGTAAAACGCAGACAGGGTCTGAAAAGGGAAGGAGAAGTTAGTTCCAAAGCTCCTCTCTTAGACACTCTTCCCTTCGCAATTTTCATATTCTTAGCCGCTGCAATTTTATTCAGAGACCAAATAATGATGCATTCTGATTTAACACCACCAATTATTGCAATCATTGTTTTGACTCCAATAATTCATCGNTCGTTCAATATATTAGGCTACAGACTCGGATTGAAGTCTGTTCCATATTGATGATTATCCCTACCAAGTTGCAAGAGATTTACTATTGCAATGGATTAATTTGTTAGTCGATTGCGAATGCAATATGGCCGGATTGACGGTGCTGATAGTTGGAAGCGGAGGAAGAGAGCACGCCCTCGCAATCGGACTCTCGGAAAGTCCCTCAGTCGACTCAATTCACACATGTCCAGGTAACGCAGGGACCTCAATGTTAGGGATCAATCACGATGTTTCTGCTACCGATGTAAACGCAGTAGTTGAACTTGCAATTGAATTATCGGCTGACCTAGTTGTAGTTGGCCCGGAAGCCCCATTGGTTTCTGGACTCTCAGACTCATTAAGGGAAAAGGGGATACCGAGTTTTGGGCCTCATTCGGAAGGTGCAGAATTAGAAGGCTCCAAAATTTATGCAAAGCAGGTAATGGAAGAATTACGAATACCGACAGCAGGTGTGCAAATTTTGAAACCAGATTCCGATATCGATTCAGCCCTATCTCGATACCCACCACCCTGGGTAATCAAGCGAGATGTACTAGCTGCTGGAAAGGGTGTGGTAGTAACTGAGGATTTTGAGGAGGCTAGCGTTTTCATCCGAGAATCGATTTCTACTGATGGTTTTGTACTCTTAGAAGAATTTCTCTCAGGAGAGGAAGCTTCTATGTTGGTAATTATGGATGAATCCGGATACATTTGCCTACCAGCCAGTCAAGATCACAAAAGAGTCGGAGAGGGGGATACTGGGCCAAATACTGGCGGCATGGGTGCATATGCTCCAGCTCCTGTTGTAACCGAATCAGTGAGGCAAAGGGTGATTCAGGAAATAGTCAATCCAATGCATCATCATTTGCGCAATCAACCAATTCCATATCGAGGAGTTCTCTATGTTGGGCTTATGATTGATGATGAAGGTGCACCAAGCGTAGTCGAATACAATGTTAGGTTCGGAGACCCAGAAACTCAAGTCACAATTCCATTGATAGAAAGTGATCTTGGTGAAATGCTTCTAGCAGCTGCTGAAGGTAGGGTTGAGAGTTATCATCCAATTTTTTCAAACAAGTCCGCAGTCACTGTAGTTTTAGCCTCTGAGGGATACCCGGGTCCTTCAAAGACCGGTAGAGAAATCACCGGCGAAAGTACTCGAATCGAAGAAGGTGAAATCGTCGCATTTGTACACCAAGCCGGCACCCTTCGGGATGAAGAAGAAAAACTTCTTTCCAGTGGGGGAAGAGTCCTATCCGCAACCGCTGTGGCATCTGATCTTCCAACGGCAGTAAACGCAGCCTACGCCATTATCGAAGAAATCAATTTGGCCGGCTCACATTATCGTAGAGATATTGCGTATAGGGCGCTTTGAGCGTGTTTTTGGAAACCTAGGCCCGCTACTACGTAGCGTAAACTCCGAGAACGGTTATAACAGAAGTTTGGGTGGCCGCGACGCTGAGCCTTTAGGCTGCAAATAGACGGTGATGAAATAATGTCTTATGAAAACGGGAAAACGAGGGACGTCGGCCAGTACAACGGACTGGTTTCGGCACCAGCGGTGTTAGCAGGATTACTTCTGTTACTCTTCGCTGCCACATCCCTCTCTGATGATGCGATGATTGACACAGGAAAGTTGGTTATCCTTCCCGTCGCAGCCGCGTTAGCGGCTGTAATGGGAAGGTTTTGGGTATCTGCCCTTCCAGAAGATTCACCATTAAACCGAAACTCGCTATTCGTACTACTCTTTGCAGTCGGACCGATAGCGCTTGAAATCCTCGGATTTATTGACGCCATACTAGCAACTACTTTTGCATTCATGGCTGTGTCAACACTCATTCTTGTAAAATTGAATAGAAATGAGGAAGCAACTATCCTATTCACAATGGTCGCTGGATTCCACGTTTCTGTGGCCTATGCTGCATCCATGCCGGAATTGGCACTATCTGAAGGAGATAGTTTACAGAATCTACTCATCGATGTCCAGAGGGCCGGTATAGCTGCTAATTTCTTCTCTTTCTATGCAGCATCGTTGATTCTTGGGACTATTTTTGCTGTATTATTCAGGGGAGTTTTGTATGATGGCGGAAATGGATCTTTATTCGATAGGCTACCAAAGAAAATAGATTTCTCAGAGCATCGTGATATACTAATCAGTTCATTCATTCTCTTNATTGTTAACTTGATTCCACTCTATTCATTGGCAACTATTTCAGATGCTGCTACCTTTGAGGAACACCATTACCTTGGAGGGGTATGGGCTCTAGTAACTTCAGTAGTAGTGATGTTTGTAGCCTTCTGTCGTGCTGAGAGATGGCACGTTCTAGGCGCAGTAGTTGCAGTAAATTGGCTAATTTACACTCTATCTCACTTGGTTGAGATCGGAGTTAGCCTCCCTGAACAATTAGAATTCCTAGCCGGTAATGACTTCGCTGGCGCGTTCTCTTGGTTCTTCATTACGTTCTGGTTGAATGTACTTGCAATCATGCTTGCATCTAGTGGAAGGTTCGGGGATATTGCTCCTCGTCGAGAACCTAGTCAGTTCCGCTTGTGGTGGAGAGATAATTCCTATTCCATCCTAGTCGGCTCTGCAGTAATTGTTGGTCTCTTGATCAGAACCGGTTGGAACGTCCTTCCTGCGATGAATGCAAACATAACAGGACTTTGGGATATGACAGGAGGTTCAGACCCTTGGTACATGAAGAGGGTTGTAGATTACATTGTAGCAGAGCATGCACACTTCATTTTCGATGCTGATCGTTCCTACCCTAGTGGAGGAATCAATCCTCGGCCCCCACTGTTTTCGTGGGGTCTAGCATTAGGTGGCCTCGCTCTCGAATGGCTAACTGGCATTGCAGCCGAAGAAGTCGTTTGGTGGTCTGTTGCGGGTATGCCAGCCATCTTCGGAGCTTTGATTGTTCTACCAGTTGCTGGAATTGCAAACCGCCTTCACAGCGCACAGGCAGGAATATTTGCTGCATGGCTCATGGCATTGATGCCTGGGCACATTAGCCACTCAACGTTTGGCCTAGCAGACCACGACTCCTTTGCACTTCTTTTCCTAACTCTAGCCATCTACTTCTGGGTTAGAGCATTAGGAGAAATCGGCAGTGAGAGGGTATTCCGCAACCCAAGTGCCAATCCACTTTACTTGATTGCTGGAATTCGAGAAATGTGGAATCGAAATCCAGTTATGATGTCTTATGCAACATTAGCAGGGATTAGCTTCTCAACNGTAGCGCTAGGTTGGAAAGGATTCGTTTACGGGCCAGGGATTCTTTTCCTAGCATTTGCTTTCCAAATAGTTCTCAATATGTTCCGCCGACGTGACAGCCTACCGCTTACCTCGGCCGCTTTGCAGATGATGTTCACAACTTTCCTAATCCCATTGCCATTCTACATATGGCCTGGGCTTAACCTACTTTGGGCTCCCAGCGGATTCCAACCTATGTTCTACATTGTTGGATTTACATTTGCACTAGGTTGGGTAGCATCCAGCTTCCGCGACAAACCTTGGCTGTTGGTATTAGGTAGCGGTGGCTTACTATTCGGCGGAATTCTATCTGCGTTGTGGATTCTACAAACTGCTGAATATTACGACGGCTGGGATATCTTATTCACTGGTGGATTCTATTTCTCAAAGAACAAGATATTCGGAACAATCGGTGAGGCTCAGGCCCCTAGTAGAGGTGTACTATTCGCTTCCTTCGGCCCGATTGTTACTCTGATTGCATTAGGCTACGCATTCATCCTACTTTGGAGAGGCGCCCGAGAAGAAAAGCAAGGGCTTTCGCTAGTTGGTTTGTGGGTTCTAATTGCTTCATACATGGCTTGGACCGCTGGTAGGTTCATTCTCAACGCAACTCCTGCAATGGCCGTTGTTGGGGCTATCGGAATCGCAGCACTTTGGAATATGGCTGATTTCTCCGGCTTCGTCAAAGAATGGCGTCGGGCGGGAATTGGAACTCCAAGAGCCCGCTTCCGCTCTGCTAGAACGGCTAGCCTAAAGAAGCCGATGATTCCAGCCCTAGTGCTAGTATTCATGCTAGTGGCAACTCAACATGCAACCTACGGTGTCGACTCAGGTATACCAAGGGGCGAGACTGCCTCGGGGGATGTTGATCAGGTAATTTACGACATTACTCCAGATGTAATGAGGTTCGATATCGGAGGGCTGTCACTTCTGGACAGCAGTTCATACAATCCAACAGCGAACTGCGGAAATGGTTGTTGGTACATGGGAACATTTGGCCCTGGATTCAATGGTGGAGGCTGGAATATGGCCTATGAGTGGCTTTCAGAACAAGATTCTGATGAGGGCTTTGGCCAAAGACCTGCTTTTGTCTCTTGGTGGGATTATGGATTCCAAGCATTGGATTCCGGAGAACATCCTACCGTTGCTGATAACTTCCAGTCCGGTATTCCTCACAGTGGTGGAATGTTACTTTCCTCTGGTCAAGAAGATACACTTGCTATGTTTATCGCCACACTAGCTCAAGGAGATAGGCAATATTCTGCAAACGGAGAATTTGGTGAGGAATTCACTCAAACCATTCAAAACCATCTAACAACAGAACAAATTGAAGAGTTCCATGATATTCTATCACTTGGACCTGGTCAAAAGCAATTCGTAATAGATCGTTCTTTGGTTCTAATCTATCAAAACGTACAGGAGGTACAAGATTCTTCCTTTACAGCAGGAAACCTGGAAATCACTACAGATTTGATGCACGGTACCATACTTGATGAAAATGGGCTTCCGACCGAACCAATGTGGTTTGTCTTCAAGGATGGAAAGCAAGTTGGAAATGCAACTACAAATGAGACAGAGGCTAAATCGATTTTCGACCAAGCACGGGGATCTAGCCAACCTTATGAGGAGCATACAACCCATTACGAAATTGGTGGTTACAGATACACTGCTGACTTAATCGAAAGTTATGATGACGTTTCAACAAACCTACACCGTGCTAATGCTAAGTTAGGTCTATCGCGTGCTTTCCTAACCACGGCACTTACCTTAGATGAATTAGTGGAAATGTACCATGATATTTCTTCTCAAGTTGTCTATGAGGTTCAGGATTATGAAGGTAGTTTGGGAGAAACTATCGAACGAAATAATGAGATTCGCTACTTCGCAATAGACGATAGATTGTATCCACTTGGTGGAGCCTATTACGCTGACCAAAGTTACCACAGAGGGCAAACAACTGGTATCTTCTACGCGCCAACCACCCTTTCTGGTCTAGATCCGAATCATTACATCGAATCGGTCTATGAGACTCAGCGAGGTGATAGACCGACAGTCTTCATGACTGCGGAGCGCTATGAACAGGAGTATATGTCGGATGTTGTCAAGCAACAATCTGGAGCAATGGAAGATTCTACAGATATGATTCAGCTTGTAGATATACAATACCAGCAAACGGAATCTTTCTTCGAAACTATGGTTGCAAGAATCTATGTTGGATATGGAACTTCAAGCTTGGGACTAACAGTAGACCCGTCACAACCCGGGCCAACATGGGCTATCAGCGGAACTCCAGGTTCCCCACTAGAGAACGCGTTCCCGCTTCCTGGTGCAATGATGAATCACTTCGTCATTGCCAATTGGTACGATGACGGCTCAGACTCACCTGATGAAGACAATAACAGTGTTCCAGATATTTTCGATGGTGGCTATGCTGCAATTGGCAGAGCAAATGCAAATGTTAAGGTTGTCAAATACTACAGTGGTGCAACTATAGAAGGTACAGTTGAATTAGACGGCATAGGTCCTGTTCCTAATGCTAGAATACTAATCGAAAGGGATGCCTTTAGTGGCGAAGAGGTCGCAGATGAAAATGGCACTGTAACTGACCAAGACCCTCGCACTTATTGGATCCCTATCGGTACAGTAGATGCAGATGAAAACGGAGACTATTCATTCACTGTTCCAGCAGGAAAGATAAGAGTTTCAGCCTTCTTTGGCGAGTCTGATCTTAGGGCAGCTCGCGATGAATTAGCAAGCGGTGGTGGCGGTATGCTACAAGATGTAGCAACCGAATCAACAATTGGCGAAAGAAATGTCAACCTTATCACTGGAATATTGGGCAATGTTTCCGGCTCTCAGTGGTTATCGGAGACTATCATTAATGTCTCCGGAGAAGATGGCCATTCCAATGGTCAGGCCCTGATTAACGGGGATATCATCGTAGAACCATCATTCTCTACAGGTCGATTAATTTGGAATGGCGCCGGTTCCTTTAGTGGTCAAGCAATCACCGACGCTGTTGTTGAATTGTCTCCTGCTTGGGATCAAATTCAGATGCAACCAATTATGTTAGAAACTTCTACAGGTAGCGTAAACGGCCCTGACCTTGCTTTCCAAGGAATCGGTCAAGTGACATTTACTGGTGAAGGAGAAGTCATCAGTAATGGTCTGATGACAGTCAATGATTTCGTAGGAACTCACACACAGACTATTCTTCACGGGCATAGTCTAGCAGGATCCGGTGAATTTACCGGCCGCGGAACACTCTCCGGAGTAATTGATGGAGAGGAAATTGTTGATGGAGATTGTAACGAAAATAGAACAATGCCGGAGAACTACTCGGTTTGTTCCCTATCAGATGGAGACTTCTTGATTGAGGGTGCGATTAATGCAACTGGCAGATTTACTTCAAACGGTACATCCTCATTCTCACAAGAACACAATGGTTCTTCTCTAATTGGAGCAGGTGTATTCACCGTAGACGCCAGTAATGAGGAACTAGACTCCTATGGAACCCTAAACGGCACAGGTACTTTCAGTGGAGAGGGTGAGTTCAGCGGACCTATGGTTCAAGCTGGAACATTCCACCTAATCGACGCCATACCTGGAAAATACAACGTAGCAGTTATCTTCAACGATGGCACTAGAATCGAAATTATTGATGGATTTAACGTTCCTTTCAGAGGTGTTCCGTCACTTCATCAAATCGATGTTGCGGGTGGATCCATTTCCGGAACATTAACCGATGAAAATGGCAATACTTTGGCTGGTTCTGTAACTATGGTTCACTCCGAATCTGATAATGATACTATTCTCGGAGAATGTAGTGAAGTAATGTACGCGCCATGTATGTTAACCGCAGATGAGAACGGTTCTTTCGAGTTCGGTCCTATCATGCCAGGAGAGTATACCTTTGCTTTGGATATGGATGAAGACGGCTTCAATGAAGTAGAGTTGAGACATGAATTCGATGCAGAAATGGATTCCCAAGTTGAATTCCCAACTCCAATACCTACTGTATTCGATTTGAGATTCACATTAAGTCAAATCGTTGATGGTTTACAAACATCTGTTGAGGATCGCGAAAATTTGACTCTGGTAAAGAGTGATAATTCAGCAGCACCAGTTGTTGCTGTATTCGATAACGTCAGTGGTGAATACTTGGCAGAATTATCCCAAGGTCAATGGATTCTCAGCCATGACTTGAGTGATTCCGAGCAATTATGGGAACAAATTGACCTTGAATCAGACATTTCGACTTCCTTTACATTTAGGGAATCAATGAATGTAATTGGAACAGTTTACTATGANACCAATGCAGAAGTCACCAATTCCACGATCCAAGCAGAGGTTGTTGACTTTACTCAGGTAATTTTCCATTGGGAGAATTTCACAACAACCGAAACTACTGACGCGAATGGTGTATTCAACGTCGTATTGCCGATTGGTTCCGTAGTTGACGCTGCGGTGTTTGGTAATGTCTTGAATGTGGTTAATGGTACCCGATTCACAGTCGAAGAGGGTATGGAAAACATCACAATGGTCGCACGTCCAGGTTACGATGTTAACGGAAATCTAAATCTAAATCGATTAGGAAATTATTACTCGTCTAATTTAGAAGGATGGGAGCAGGTTACTGTATTTGCGACCAATGATGATATTGATGCTGTGTGGCATATTGACGTCACTCAGTTTGGTACCTTTAACACAATTTTACCTGAAGGTAACTGGACATTTACAACTGATTTAGATTGGCTAAATGCAAGTGAAGCAACTCTGATGGTTGATGGTGAAAATGATACGGTAGACATCCACCTTTACCCTGCTATGTCCTTCCTAGAGATAGATTTCTTCTTGGATAACACTGGCGACAATAATGTTACTAACGGGACACCAGTCAATTACCAATTCTCCATTGTCCCACTTGAAAATACTGCAGGTTTAACGATTAATGTAGAAGAAGATGGAGATGAATGGATTTCACAAGGATTTGCAAGAGTACCTGTGGAAGCGGGTTCATACCGAATCAATGTAGAACTTTCAAATGCTCGTGCTGGAGATATTTTCGGAACTCGAATAATGACTGGAGATGCCTACTTTGAGGTAGGATTCGGTGGTGAAGTAGTTAGCAGAAGTATTGGTTTTGACCCAGAATGGAAGATAGATCTGACATTTACCAATGAAAGTGGTGGGCCACTAGTTGATCAGTTAGTTAGGTTCATCAATCCAGAAAACAGCGGAGAAGTTATCACTAGAAAGACCGATATGAATGGTACACTAATTGACCATCTGACAGATGGAGTGTGGATTGTTGTAATCGATTCTGTAGAGACTGACACCGGAGTTATTGAAGGAGTCCGAACAACGATTACCGTATCCGAACAAAACGCGAACAATGCTGAAACCATTTCAACCAGTGAACTTGCTTCATTCTCAGTCAGAATTTCTGATTCAAATGGAGTTTATCTTCAAGATATGGACTTGAAACTAACTTCTAATGATGAACTAGGAACTGTATATCTTGACAGTACCGATGGATCTGGACAAACATCAGGAATTATTTCTTCTGGCTCATGGAATATTGAACTAAACCAAACCGTAGATAGAACTCGCTACGTTATCGATTCGATCGAATTCTTAGATGGTGGTTTAGTTGCTGGTGAGAATGATTTAATTGATATTATTGCATCAACACACTATGAGATGTCTGGAACAATATTCTGGGATCATGATGACGATGATGATGCCGACGTTGGAGAGGGCGTACCTAATGTAGAAATTCTAATGACCAGCGAAGGCCATGACAATATTTCCCAAATTACCAACGCCGCTGGCGAATGGAGTGTATTTGTTCCTGCAGACACAACTTGGCAAGTCTCAACATTTAGAGAAGGATTTGACCAAGAAATGGAATCCATTGCTATGAATGCTCCAAACTCGGTAGAAATAGAGCTAACCGCTGGATATGTCGACATTTTTGGAAATGTAAGCCACTCTGAATTGTCAAACATTGGTGAGCAAGTCGAATTAATCTTGATTCCTTCACATGGCATGGTTCGAGATAGAGTAGTTCCTGACAAGGTAATACAGGATGGAGTCTGGAACGGTCAATGGACCGCTTCTGTAGAACCAGGTCGTTGGATAATTAGAGCAACGTTGGAATCATCTAATCTTGTAGGAATGGCCAGTATTGATGCAGACATTAGTGATGGTGGAAATATTGACATCGATTTATTGTATGGTGGTTGGCTATATCTTTCAACCCAATGGCTAGACTTTAATGGAACACAGCATCATGCTTCTGAATCCGAAATACAAGGCGCAGAGATTATTGATGAGGCGGAATTCATTCTGTCTTCAGGAGCAGGTGTCCGATGGGATGCAATGTTGACTGAGACTGGTGAAATATCAATCCTGATGCCTACTGGAATGATTGGTGTCGAAGGAAGCTTCTCTGTCGATCAAATGGGCCGTGTAATGGAATATTCCACAAGCAAGTCAATCAACGTACCAGGTTCTGGAACGGATTTGACCGCGTCGGTTACTCAGGACATACTCTTCGACAGAATTTCCAACCATACAATTAGTGCTACAATAGTATCAGTAACTGGTGGAGAACTAACTGATGAAGGTGAGTTCGATGATGTTCAAGCCACCCTTGGAGATGAAGGTGAATATGATTCAATCGAGTTTACAATGTCACTTGATTATCTTGGACATGAGACTGTCTCTAGTTACACTGTATCTGGAAATGTTGCAGGTACCGATGGCCAGTATTGGAGTGTAGAGGCATGGGATCAGTCTGTTGAAAATTGGACTTCTCCTTTCACCTTTGAGTTTGGTTTAGATAGCAACAATAGCACAACCTACGACAATCTACTGCTTCGAATAACTCCGGCCAATCAATCTACTGCTCAGTCACTGACCAATGGTCACACTGTAGATATTAGATTCACTTCAGCAGATGGCTATCAGTTCGAACAAGAAGTAATTGTTAGAATTCCTCAATTCCATGATTTCGAATTAAGAGAGCCACTCTTGGATATCTACGGTATCCGTCCAGGTGAGGAATTGTCAATACCTCTATTATTCACCAATAGTGGTAATGGTGATGAGAGATTCGAATTTGTATTCGATGACACTCAACTCCCACCAGATTGGCAACGAACAGGCGCCACATCACACACTGTAGGTGCATTTGTAGACACAACTCACACAATCAAGGTGATTGCACCAGAGAATGCAACAGGAAGTGAAGATTTCATCATTACAATTTCAGTAACAGACAAGAATAATGGAACTTATCCTCCTTTAGTCATAAGAGTGAAGACCTCACTTCCAGTCCTTGAGATTTCCAATGTTTATTCCAATGGAGATCCATTATTCGGAACAATACACACATTTACTGTGGTTGTAGAAAATACTGGCCTAGTTGATGCTGAGAAGGTCAAGTTGGTTGGAACGGTTCGTGGAAAGAATGTAAGCTCAAGCGTGACTCAAGATGTACTGTCGGGAGATTCGGTAACCTATCTAATCGATATAAATCTGACAGATTTTGATGGGCCTTCACAGGAATGGTTTGACTTTGAAATTTCAACAGAAGGTCAAGAGTTTGGTGAAGAACCTGAAACTGTAAGCAAGAGATACTCACTCAAGGCTCAGGCAGTAGATGATTCAACACCAACCACAGTTATTGGAATAATTCTAGCAATTATCCTAGTGTTTGTGGTTTGGTACTTTACAAGATCTGGATCGAGAAGACCCGGTGCACCATTCTGACCTAAATAAACCACTTTTGCAACCTTGGTCAAGACAAGACCTCATAGGTGAAAACCAAATAGAATGCGTTAGTGATTGGCCAATGACTCTCGAAGACCTTGAGTTAATGCCTGAACCAGAAGATAGCAGGTTGCTGACCGCGGTCGACCCTCAGGCACCGGGGTATCCTGGCTCCGACTATGGGCTGACCGATCAAGAAGCAAGAGAGCTTCGTTGGCCATTAGGTCCGATGAAGGAGTTTCTATGGCCGTGGGGCGCTGCTAGTTTTGCTATTGGAACAGTGCTATTGTTAATGACTTGGTCATCGATTCAACCTCTATTGATCTCTTACCTTCCTGATTCAGAGTGGGCGTATCAATCCTCAGGAATAAGGGAATTACAAGGACAGGGCTACTTTGGGGATGGGGTCCATGTCTGCATAGTGGATACAGGAATTGATTATTCTCACCCTGATTTCGAAAATAGCAAACTAGTCGGATTTCGAGATTTTTACTCAGGAGAGCACGATAATATACGCGACATAGGGGAAAATTATCACGGTACCCTGATGGCCGGATTATTAATTGCCAATGGTACCTATATTGGGGCGGCCCCTAGTGTTTCACTCTCCGTAGCATTGGCCCTTGGTCCTGAAGGAGAAGCAGGTCAGTCGGACAGAGTTTCATTGGCTATTAGGTGGTGTAGAATTTCTCAAGATGTTGATATCATTAGCCTAAGTTTAGGTGGCGACCCAGGAAGGGGAATGAGCAATCTACAATCTGAAACTGTACAGGCGGTAAATGAGGCATTGGATGCAGGTATTTTTGTTGTGGCCGCTGCTGGAAATAATGGCCAAAAAACGAACATTAACGATGTATCAATTCCGGCAAATATCCCGGGTGTAATCGCGGTTGGTGCCTCCACAGCGGATGGTAAAATTTGGGCAAATAGTTCCATGGGTTCCGACATAGATCCTTATTCANGTGAAGAGCGAAAGTTCCCTAATCAAAAGCCAGAAGTTACCGCNCCAGGNGTCAGAATGTTCTCTACAGCATCGACAGAACTCGTATCACCCTATGCATATTCAACAGGAACCTCCGATTCAACCGTCATCGTTGTGGGGGCTCTTGCTTTAATTCTACAAATTCATGGGAATGAAATGAGAGGGGAAGACAATAAATTTGATTCTGAAGAGATGAATATGGTGAAGGGGGCCCTTGCAAATTCATCCCTAAAGGCACAAGATATTGATGCAATTCATTCAAACAAATCAGGATACGGTGAATTGAATGCAGAAGCATGGTTAGAAGAGATTAGAACTGAGTTTAATCTAAATTCATCAATATCATTTTCCCGATTTTCCTCAACCGAGCCTACGGCTCGATGAAACCCTATGATTAAATCACTTCTAGATGCCGCGAGAATATGACCGGCACCCGAGTAAGAAGCCAGTTCCTAGTATTCTTGATGCTGACTAGCACTATGTTGGCCTTAGTTGGCCCTGCCTCACCAGTATCTGCGGATAATGAAACTACAAGTGGAACCATTACTGGACTCGAGAGATGGAGTGGAACACATCAACTCACAGGAGATGTAACAATTGCCGCAGGTGCTAAACTGATAATCGACCCCGGAACTGATATTTTATTCCCAAATGGGACTATGATCGACGTCCGTGGTAATCTATGTGCCGGAGTTGCATCCTGTGGTTCTAATGGTAATGCTGCTGCAGGCAACCCAATTACTCTAACATGGTCTGACCCAGCGAATACAAATCGAACCGGAGAATGTTATGGATTAGGAACTGGTAGTTCACAAATATGGATTGAAGATCCCTCCTGTGGTGAAGGAGTCATTCTTCGAGATACAATGGATTTGTCCCAATCGGGAATGAGAAGTATGCATTTCGAAGGCGCATGGGGTGTACCATTCTATGTTCAATTGGAATACGAATATCGGTATGGTGCCTTGATTCTAGATGGAGCAAGCCCTACTCTGCGAGATATGAGATTTGAAGATATCAATACTACCAGCGTACTTGCAGCGAATTTAGCCCAACCAAATTTCATTGGTGGAGAATATGTTGCTGGAAATGACGAGGAGAGTGGAGTTACAGGTCAGGCAGTACAAATTTATGGTGGAGGGACACCAATTTCACCGATGATTTTCAAAGACGCAACGTTCCAATCGACAAACAAGGGTTGTGGAAATCGGGATGGAGGAAGGTCCGCTATCTGGGCATCTCAAACATTTATTCGAGTTGAAACCTCAGATTTCGCTGGTGGAGATTTTGGGATAAGCATCAGAAATTCTGCTGGAAAGGTGACTAATTCCACTATCTCAGTGACTTGCAATGGTATTGATGTAAACAGCCTGAAGGCAATAGGAAATACCGAATATGATGTAGAAATAGCTGATAATGTCATTACAACCACACAACGGACTCCGATTACTGCTTACTCTGGAGCCGATGTTAGAATTCATAATAACCAACTAGCCGGAGCGGATCAGGGTTCTGGAATAGCAGTATATTCATCTAAGGCTGAAATACACAATAACGACATTGGACCTATTGGTGGTTGGAATGGTCTTTGGCTATTGGGAAGTTTTGATGTAAGGGCAGAAAACAATACAATTTCAGATACAGCAAGGGAACCAATCCTTGCAGGAGAATATGGCACTCAAGCTCCATCTCCTACGCCCGCAAGACTTTACTTAGCTAACAATTCAATATCNACCTCAGGGAGCGGGGAATGCTCTTCACAAAAGTGGTGGGGTGGTTCTTTCACTTGCCCTGCTATAATGGTGCATAGATCAGGTGCTACAATTGTCGACAATGAAATNAATGCGGGTGAAAGTGCTGATGGAATTAGGGCAACTGGAGCCTTGCTAGATGTTCGTAGAAATATATTCAATGTCCAAGAAACCGGTGCTATATTGCAACATTATGATAGCGGATTCGCAGATTCTCAACAATATGGAACACTAGCATTCTTCAGCAATAATGAATGGAATGGAGTCAGTGTAACCTACAATGTATCTAAGTCCTCAGTAACCGTTCAATCAGAATACATACCAAGCCCTCCACCGGAAGAACATCCTGTTCTACTCAGTTGGTCTGACCAAGAAGCTTGGGTGCAAAATGGATGGCAAAACGGAGTCATTCCACACGAAGTTAGGGCTTGTGATACTTGTGATGATTTCACTCCCTACAATTTCCCTTTGGCAATAAATATGGACAACAATTCCACAGTTTTCACCTTCTCTAATCTTTCAAATTTGGACTTATCAAAGGTGAAAATAGAAACTCAACCAACAAAATATGCAGTCCAGGTGCAGAGGGCTGAACTAGTAAGATTCCAAACTCTGGTAAACGGCCTAAGGGTGGAAAATGCGAATGTTTTGATTGAAGACGCACTAGGAAATGACCTATACAGCCTCGAAACTGACTCCGATGGCTATACACCATGGTTCTCTCTTGCATCTAATTTCCATCTTGATTTCAGAGGTTTGGCTGGAGGTGATAATCCAGACGGTTTTGCAGATGACGAATTCGAAGATTCATGCTCAGATGGAGAGGACAATGATGGTGATTTACTTCTTGATACAGATGACCCAGACTGTGATTATTCAGCTGGAACAAGAGAACTATCTCTCTACAGATACACCGCCTACAAATTCGGTTATGGTTTAGATAGCGGGGAGTTCACTCTTTCAGATACTACCTATCAAGATACTATATTCCTAGACAATGATCCTCCCAGTGTCTCTGTAATACAAAATGATGGTGAATCTTTCAGAAGAGTGGTTAATTTGACCGGTTCTGCACATGACGGAACATGGGCAGGAATTTACGAAACTGACGAGTTAGCCCAATGGGATCAGAAAGGTTTTGTTCATGCTGTTGAGATCAAAGACCCATTCACAAGCGACTGGGCTGCTGCTGGATATGCAACCGATTCTTCTGGAGCAGAACCAGGTTACGTCTCTCGTAACAACCATCCATTCAGTAGTTGGTATTACGAATATGACATGTCAGGTAGGCAAGAAGGAGACTATACTTTCGAATTCAGAGCCTTTGATGGTCTGGAGTATTCTCCGATTCTAACTAGGACAATTAAGGTAAATACAGAGGCTCCGACTGTCTCGGTTACTTCTCCGAGCACACAATCGACTCACACTGACGGAACAGTGACTTTCGAAGGAACCGCACATGACCCATACGGCTGCCCTATCGATTGTGGGACAGATATCGACCAGATATATTTCCAAATTGAGGGGCCGAATTACAATGTAATCACTTCCACTGAAGGTGGTACAGATTGGTCATGGACTTGGGATTTCAGTGGACTACCTCGTGATTTAGCAACCTACACATTCACCATATGGGCATCAGATTCCAATTTCTGCAAGGGGGATATCGATGAGTGTGAAGCAGTAGTTATCGATTTGCAAATTGACAATCAAAATTCCCGCCCATTTGTGAGCCTAACTTCTCCACAGAGTGGACAGATATATGCCGTTGATGAAAAATCAATTATCAGTGGAGTCGCAAGAGATAATGATGGGGATGTCACTCGTGTTGATGTTGAAGTGTTTGATGTGTCAAATGGTTTCCTCAATGTCTTCACAGGTACAGTCACCGAGTTCGAATCAAATGGTTACTGGGAACTAGAATGGGATTCAAGAATTTTAACTCATAACATGCAATATCTAATCAAAGCAAGATCATATGATGGTTATGAGTACAGCGATTGGATGGAAGCACAGGTAATTGCAGACAACCCTCCAGATGCCGACAACAATAGGCCAACATTTGATTCAACAAATTGGCAAACAGAGATCACACTTTATTGCGAATCTGATACTACTTCACAAAACCCTTGCACAACAGCAGAAATTGATTTGTTAGAGTTCTTTGATGATTTAGATGGGGTGGATTCATTGCTTTTTTCAGTTTATGATGATCCTGCTAGAAATTCAGATGATAAATTCGTATATGTCATAGAAATCGGCTCTAACGGCGTCGCTAGATATGACCCGAAAAATATGGGTAATTTTTACAATGAAGACATGGATACGTGGTCTCTAAGCAATGTCATATTCGTGGCACAAGATCAACATTCTTCAAAGGAAATTTCCACACCTGTGTCAATTAATGTGGTCCCAATTCAATTCTATGTAGGCCCGCCTGACCAAACCACAGCAAGCGATGATGAGTTTATCTTCTTCAGTGGCTCTGGCTTACCTGGAAAGACAGTTAGAGTGACATTGGGTGGGATTCAAGTAAACTCTACCGTAGTACTCGAGGATTCTACATGGGAATTAGGAATCCCTGGAGCTATGCTAAGTAAACCAGTAATTCCAGTATTTTCCATAAGCGGGTCAGATTCCATCCAAGGGGAAGAGATTTCTCCACCATCCAGCGGCGGAGGGGTAAGTGCTGTGATGATTATTGTCATTGTATTCGCGGTTATTGCACTACTGGCTGGCACACTATTCTTCAGTGGCGTAATTGCTTTCGAAGAAGATGACGAAGAATACGATGAGGCAGAAACAGACGATTCAAAGGGACTTAGAAGCGAGGAGCATCCCGGTTGGCTTTGGGACTCTGAAAAGGAAGAATGGGTGCCTGATCCCGACCATATTGGTGAGTGAAGCAATAAAGCCCACCATACGGTTAATTTCTTGAATAATAGAAATCGCAGGTGCGATAATGGCGTCCATGGCTACTACACGTCCTGGCGTTCAAGAACGCATTTTACTTCATCTCCGTGATTATGTTGACTACGCGGACAAGGTAGAGGTGCCTTTTGCGATTTCTCAAATGGGTATTGCAAATGCTGTATCAATAGCAAGGTCAAATGTACCCCGTGCGATTTCTGGGATGAAAGAATCAGGCCATCTAATTGAGCGACAAGCTCACGTCACGGGCGTTTCGAGAAAAAGGAAAGCCTACTTCCTAACTACAGAAGGAGTTAGTCTTGCAGACAGTATCTGGGATAAGGTATGTGAACAACCAGTTCGATTAATTCACTCGGATGGAAGAGCAGAAAATCTCGATTTACAAACAGCCTTAGAGAAAACCGAACTACCACTGAGGCACGTAGATATTCTGAGGTATCTAGATGATTCTGGAACTCTGGACTTGTCAACATTATCTCCCGATTTAATCGAAAGAGATCTCTCCAAACATATTGAGAAGCAATTGGTAAATTCCCTAAATGATCTACCTAGATTACGCCGTTTCTTCGGACGAGATGATGAAATTACCAAAATGGCCAAAATCTTAGAATCTGAATCTACAACACTACTAGTGCCAGGAATTGCAGGAATAGGTAAAACCGCCTTATCCGCAAAATTACTCGAGCGTTTTACTCATCGAAGAAATCTGCTCTATCACCGGTGTCAAGACTGGGAAGGTTCGAGAGCGTTTCTAGAGGCTTGCTCGGAATGGCTTGCAATGATTGGAAACAACGACTTGAGCGATTACGTTTCCTCAACCCCAGTGCCACAGGTAACAATGGCAGTCAACATAATTATCGAGGGGCTGAAAAATTCCCCTGCCCTAATTGTCGTAGATGACTTGCACAAGGTCGCCGATGAGAACTTTGTAGCAATTCTTAGAGGGCTAACCCTTCGCATACCTGAGGCGGATGAATTAGGTCTAGTTATGTTCTCTAGATCATTTAGAATGGTGGTTCCCGAAAATGATTCTAGTGGCGGTACAGTAGCACATTTTCTACCACTAGAGGGCCTAGACCAAGATTCTAGCAGACAAATTCTAACGGCAATGCCAGATATTGATTTGCAACAATTCCTTCACATCTACACTCTTTCAAGAGGGCATCCTCTGGTCCTTGAATTGATAAATCGAGGTAGTGTAGGGGAAACCTTCCACTCAACCTTAGAGGCCTTTGTTGAGAAGGAAATTTTCAGTAAATTGTCAGGTCCCCAAAAGCGCCTTCTAGGCGCTATTGCAGTATTCCGTGAGCCAATGCCATTGGCCTCACTGAGTACATTAGATGCTGACTTAGATTTATTGGACGACTTAGTGGAGAAAGGATTAGCCAGAAGGATTGATTCGGACAACTATGATGTTCACGATTTAGTCAGGGAATTCCTTGTTCGGTCCATGGATGAAACATTGAAAGCAGAATTACACAATAATGCAGTAGAATGGTACAGAACACGAACCGAAACTGCTGTTGAGAAGATAGAATTCATTCATCATCTAAATGAATCTGGAAATATGGATACACTTGCCGAGGTATTGCAACGAGATGGCAGAGAATTGGTTAAGTCAGGTCATATTGAACTACTAGGAATTCTAAGAGGCTTAGAATCGGATGGGTTTAGCGCTATTCAATGGGGTTTGATAAGAGAACTTAGAGGAGATATTCTCTCCATTCAAGGCCGATGGGATGAGGCAGAAGAAGAATACGCCGCGGCTATTCCAACCGCCAAGAAACACAAGGAGGCTGAGATACTTGCCCGGTTACTTTCCGCTCGTGCTGACATTGCAATAAAGCGAGGTGCTATGGATGACGCCCTAGAATTGCACCGTCAAGCATTAGAAATTCAGATAGCAAAAAGAGATGCAGTTGGCGCATCGAGATCCTACATCAACATGGGGTATATTTTCCGCCGCCGCAAAGACACTAGACACGCCCTGGAAGTATATGGGAATGTTGAGGAATTGCTAGACGCAGAAACCGATCCTAGTTTGATGGATGCCAGAGTAAGGCTAGCGTCAGCCTTCCTGGAGATGGGTGAATTAGATCGTGCTAGGGATCATGCGATGGCAGCTCACGACGGAACAAAAGACAATGAATTAGATGCACTACATGCTCGCAGTAGGGCTGTTTTAGGGAGGTATTATGCTAGGGTGAAAGATAATGATTTGGCTTTACTTCACTATTCTGCGGCGTTGGAAATATTATCTGAGGCAACAGATCCTCACAGTGCTGTAGAGGTTGAAATGTTGCTAGGTCAAGTCCTAAGCGATGCTGGCAGGAAATCGGAGGCCGCAGAACGGTACTTGGATGGTCTTGCGGTCGCTGAAGCCAATGATTTCAGATTATTACAAGGTGAATTACTCGCAAGGTTAGGTGAGGTAGAAAGCGACCGCTCTGCCCGAATGAATTACCTCCAACGCTCCCTTACAGTATTCCGTGAGTTAGGTGCCGTTGACCGAATGAGAGATGTCCAAACTGCAGTACATCGAGCAATCATGGGTCATTGATTTGTAGTTCAAAGAATAGAGTTGATTTTAGTCAACTCACTCTGTCCGAGCCTATTGGAAAACTCCGGTCCTTCTTGTTTAGAAATAGAAAGAACCCCGTTGAATTTCTCACCGATTTGGTGCAAAACCTCAGATTCTGCTAAATGAGGTGCGTTATTTTTATCAGATAAATGGCAAAGTACTATGCTCGTCAATTTTGGATGTAAAATTTCAGCTAAAATATCGGCAGTTTGTTGATTTGAAAGGTGACCTCCTCTTCCTGAAATGCGTTTTTTTAAAGACGGGGGGTATGGTCCTGAAATCAGCCTATTCAAATCATAATTCGCCTCAATAGAGATGTGTTCACATCCCGATAAATGCTTCATTAATTCAATGGTAGGCTCACCTAAATCAGTGACAATAGCCGCCCGTCTGCCATCGCCATTACTGGCAATGATTGCAACATTATCTGCATCGTCATGAGGTACAGGAACCGGAAGTAAACTCAAATCATCTGAGATATGCAATCTTTCTAGCCCTTCAAAAGTTCTAACCTGTGAAATAGGTTCTAGCCCCAATCTCATGGCTGTCTCTAGATTAGCGTACAACCGTGCACCCCACTTTTTTGATGCCCTAGCAGCTGAATTGGAATGATCAGAGTGGTGATGACTTACAATTATTGCATCAATGGAACTCGCTTTTACCCCTGCTAAATTCAATCGTTCTTCCATTTTTTTTAGGGAAAATCCACAATCAACAACCACCCTTGTGTCACCTGTAGAAAGTAGTGTGGCATTACCACGGCTACCACTCCCAAGGTGAGTTATGTCTAAGGTCATTGAATCAGTAAACGCGGCGTGGCTGTAAGGTCTTCAATGCAACCCAAGATGGAGAATATAATTCACTAATTCCCTAGGTCTCTCACGTACGCGACGGCATAGCCGTCGGATAACAATATGTGTAGTATGTCCGAACGACGCTCCATCACCGTCATAAGTCAAACAAGAGCGCTTAGGGATGTCCACCAGAGGTCATACCATGCGACGAAAGCAAACCGCGTTTCTCGTTACATTGTTGATTTTGAGTAGCCTTGTCTTCGTTTCCCAAACTAGGCCACAGGCACCAGTATCATCTGTCGACCCACCAGATACGCCAGGTTCAGGGCCTATGGCTGTTGACCAAGACGAAGACTTAATTCCTGATATCCATGAAGTGATTTTTGGTGAACCTAGACATATCGATACACCCTTTGGAGTTGTAGTTGTTGAAGGTCTAGACCCAATGAATGGTTCGGATAATATCACCGATTTTGATAGAGATGGCGCTAGCGCATTGATGGAATATTGTTGGCCATGGACTTTGGAAACTTGCTTTACAGAGCGTCTTTCACTAACAGGTAAATCTCCGGATGAAACAGAATCTGGATTTAGAGAGTATTTAGATCCACGAGAATCTGATACAGACGGAGATGGTCTTCCAGATGGGTATGAAATTTACATGTGTACTGAAGGAGGTGCTGGTTACCAAAATCCATCAACTAGTGAATGGACTTGTCTATACTTTGACCCCTTAGATAATTCAGATGCAATTGAAGATGCAGACCTCTGTATTGAACAGGCCAGTGAATGGGGTTGTGGGGATGGATTTGACGTAAATCGAGACGGGGAAATAGATCTAGATGAAAGATACACTAATTCCGAAGAATATTGGTTCGGTACGCCCTCAGATTGGCTAACAGAAAGGGATGGTCTGTGGTGTGCTGGAATAATGCCTAAATTGCATCCTGATGCCTGTCAGGATGAGGTTCAGAGACCTACCGGTGATATTGGATGGTTGGGAAGCGACCCTCGTCGTATGGACTCCGATCATTATACTTGGAGTGAATTATTTCCAACCAGTCTAGCAGTGCCCGGAGATGGTATCCCTGATGGTTGGGAGGCATACTATGGGCTTGATCCAAGAAATGCAAGTGATGCGACCCTAGATTCTGATTCGGACGGATGGGATATCGATAGAGACGGATTTATTATTCCTGATTCATCAATTGCGACAGCTCGTTGGGGCGAGGCATTCAGCAATTATGAAGAATATTTGATTCACATGGACAGCGGCCACTGGGTTCGTCCTGGATTAAGGGGGACCATGTTGACGCACCAATTGGATGAAGTAATGCTGTTCGACCAAGGAACAAATCCAATGTTGGTTGATGGAAGGGTACATACTGTTCTAACGGATAATCCACGAGATCGTCTACTCGTAGGTTCAGCATATGGAATAACAGCGATAGATCCTTTTGAGGGTATTTCTTCAACCTTTGATTTGCCGATTGGCATGGAATTATTCACTATGATTCGTTGGAATCCATCTTCCGAGGATTACCTTATTTTGGGGACTAATCATGGGGTACATTCTCTAATCCTAGAAAATGGATTGCCACAGATGGATACATTGTCAGATTCAAACTTAGGATCAATTCAAGTGATAGAACACTTAGAAACAGGTAGCGGGGATTTGGATTTAATTTTACTCGGCCACGGTTCAAATGCCTGGAGAATTACAATATCCGAACCATCTTCGGGATCTGGTAACCCCGACTTTAGTGAAGCGATTGCGATACAAGAACTAACCCAAATGTTGGACCCGCTTGGCGCATCATTCACCGAAGTCATTCACGTTCCAATGCCCGGTAGGGGACCAATGTTGATTGTCGGAACCGATAGTGGAATGATTCGATGGGATACAACAGATGGAACCTCATCTACAGGTGAACCATTCTGGATATACACTACAGAGGATGCAGAAGAATACGTGCAATTCGCTGACTTGCTGAATCAATCAAAGTCGGCTGTGGTCAATGTCATGGAGTTAGCCGGTCCAGTAGCCACTGACGGCTCATTAGAGGAAGTGACTGGGGTTTGGTTAGGAACTCCCGGAGGACTTCACCTGATTGACCTAGATTTGTTTGTTGGACTTCCCAAACAGGCATTCAACACAGATAGAATGTTCAACATAGATCGATGGGAAGAAGGAGCCAACGACATCCACTCAATCCATGCAGTAGATGGACAGATATTGTTGGGCTCAAGGGATGGAACATGGTGCCTAGAAGGAGGTTCACAGGGAGTTCTAGGCATTGATGAAAACCAAACGAGGATGCCAGGTCTTGTGACTTCCCTTACAACTTTCATTCATGATGGAAAGCAGTATTTGTTTGCTGGAGTTTCTCCCGGGGAATACATGAACATCATGCCAATAAATCCCCAATCTATGGATTCGGATTTAGATGGAATGCCGGATGGCTGGGAGTTTATTTACGGACTAGATCCTACCGACCCCTACGACCGATTTAGGGATGCAGATGCTGATGGGGTATTCTTCGACATTGATGGAGTCAGTTTTAACAGAGAATGGTCTAACCTCGACGAGTATAGATTCGTCAATACTAGTGAAGGAGGGTTCAATGGAACAGATCCAAGAAACATCGACACCGATGGCGATGGTCTGACTGACGGGCAGGAATATTGGGGATGGTTTGTAGATTCTACAGACTTCTCTTGTCATTACCTAAATGACGAGTATATTTGTGATGGTGAAGTGGGAGAGGCCGCTTTAGATGTACACCTATCCGGTTGGTTGAATTCTGGTGCAGGAGGAGGCACTGATGGGCCTACCGATCCAACCAGTTTAGACAGCGACGGAGATGGAATGCCGGATGGCTGGGAAATTGAACACCGCCGCTGGATTGGCGACGTGTATACAGGTGGCAACCTGTGGACATTAGACCCTAGAGACCCCTCTGATGCAACTATGGATGCCGATGGAGATGGCTTGGATAATGTCTGTGAATACAAGTGGGGTCTATACGTAGAAAGTGTTGCACTAGAGGGTTTACCAACTCATGGAGAAAATGCTAGTGCCGCCTTGACTTGGACGAAGACGGATCCGAATAATCCTGATTCAGATGGTGATTCTTTACCAGATGGCTGGGAAGCTCGCTATCAATGTTCATGGGGTAGAAATAATCGTGGTATAAATCCACTAAATGGCTCGGACGCACTCAATAATCCAGATGGAGATGGATTTGATGTTAACCACGATGGAGTACTTGATGTCAACGAGAGTCTTGTAAATTGGCTCGAATACCACCTTAAGGACCAAATAATCTATTCAGATTCTACTAATTCGGGGCTTGCTTTCCCTGAAAACTTCACAACTTTACTTACTCATGAATCCTGGTTAGGGTTTGCAGGTGATTCATTCGGCGACCAAACTAGTACTGCATATCGTAGCCTGGTTAATGGTACGACGAGTGAGGACGTCGGTGCCGCTAACCCACTTGATTCTGATTCTGATAGGGATGGCATTCCAGATGGATGGGAATTCTACCATGCGCGTTGGAGTTTATTCGATGAATCTTGGACATTAAATCCTGTCAACGAAGCGGATCAAGTCGGCGACCCCGATGGAGATGGGATGAACAATTGGGAAGAGTATAACGTAATTGATGGCAATTTAAGTGAAATAGACGATCTTACAACGGTGCCTCAATTTTACTTACTTCATGTCGGAGGGGAATTACTTGCTACCCCTTGGCTGTCGGCGGAATCAACGCTATCGTTCGGAACTTTCCTCACTGAAGAAGACATACAACTCAGGGGATACACTGCAGATCCCAATGAGCCAGATACCGATGGAGATGGTTTACTCGATGGCATTGAATTAATGTTCACAAGATGGAATGCAACGGATGAAACATGGACTCTTAACCCGCTCATCGCGGGTGATGGTAACTATGATTCAGATCGAGATGGTATCACTGATTTAGTGGAATTGAACCTTACAAACAAAAATCCACAGAACGGAGGTCTTTCTCCTCCTGACGCGCCTAGATTATGGGAACAGGCAGAATCTCTAGACCCAGATGAAGCCGTAAATCGAGTATACCGTATTCTATTCAACAAGGAAGGTAGAGCGGAAATTGCTCTAGAGCAATTCGATGATTGGCAAAATGGAGGGCCCGCCAAACCACTTCTTCTTGCTTTACTTGGTATCACCGATCCTAATTCTGACGATACCGATAGAGATGGTATGAGTGATGGATATGAGTATTGGTTCACNGAATGGGATTTAGAGGATAACATTTGGACGATGAATCCACTCACAGACACCGATATTAATGTCGATAGTGATGATGACTCATTCGATTGTAATGGGGATGGGTATATTTCAGATTCAGAATCTTTCGATAATCTAGCTGAGTATGATGCTCGTGTATACGGTAAGCGCTCGGCTATCGACACCATTCCAAATGGAACAGGGTTGGTGTCGTACGGTCAGGATACCATCACCGCATACATGCAAGAAAGAGGTATGTCCGAGCAGGCTGCGGCAGATCAATTGTGGATTCTATTCTCGACCAAGGACATCGAATCTAGTGATAGGGCTGGTCTGATTAACGCAATAGATCCTGATAATTTTAATTTCAGTCTCGCAGGTGTTTCCGACCCAACAAATTCAGATTCAGATAGCGATGGTTTACCTGATGGTTGGGAATTTTGCTACTCAATATACGGGGAATGGTTACCAGTCAACGACTATCGTTGGTCATTGAATCCACTCAATCCGTTAGATATTGATTATGACCCAGATGCTGATGGTTGGTATGACAGGACAATTTTCGACATCCCAGCAGAACAAGGAGTTTGGGAAAATAGAGAATTTACTCCCGCTCGTGTTAATGAACAAATCATTCCTTCTAACTCTGAATTATACTTCACGAACCTAATGGAATACAATAACGGAACTCATCCATTGGAATTGGATAGTGATCAGGATTCAATGGTAATGGAGCCGGTATTTAGTGGAGGTATTGTGGTTGATTATGTACAGAATCTAAATCTTTCAGATGGTCGGGAGGTATTCAAATATGGAACAAATCCCCTTGACAATGATACCGATGGAGATATGATGCCTGATTTTTACGAGTACTATCGAGGTTGGAATGAGACTAACGATAATTGGTCGTCTTATCTTGAAATCTCTGTAGTCTGGCATCAAGTCACTCCGAATGTTCTGAAACCTGTGAAGGTAAATGGAGGCACCATTGCTAGACCTGATTTAGAGTATACATGGTTCACTCACGATGCGACTGACCCTAACGATGCAGGGCAAGACGCAGATAACGATGGAGGGTGGGATTGTACGGGAGGGAATTGTGTATACGTNCCCTACAATAATTTCCAAGAATACTACGGAGTAGTAAATGCAACACTCTCATCGCCAACTTTGGTAAGGCAGGCCAATCTATACGATTGTTCAGGAAATATTGTTCAGGAGTGGTGGCAACTAAGGGAATCTCTGCTTGGAACTTGTGGAGGAGCTGCTGCGTTACAGAGCAATTACATGAGGATGTACAAGATAAATAATGACGATTTACTCTATGCATACATTGTAAATGACAATGATCTAGATTACCAATACCTAGACGAATCTGACGACGAAGTACATGTTAATGGTGCATGGACCGATAACTACCAACGCTTTGCTGGAGACCGATATCACTACCCCAACACTGGGTTGGGAGAATTTGTATGGGGATGGTGGATAATTGATATTGATGGAGACCAAATTGCCGATGGAACCGACCCCACCAATTGGGACACAGATGGCGATTGGGCCAACGATTTCTTCGAAATTGAAGACGATATGTTAGATGGAGTTCGCGGAAATTCGGGTTCACCAATTCGATATGATGACCGAACAACAAATTGAGGGCAACCTATTCGGTTGTTTCATCAGTAAGGTTTGCGAGGATTGACTGTGGACGAGAATGCCAAGATACCAGGGGTTGATGCCCCTATCGAGGAAAGATTGCTATTTCTGCAAGAAAACATGGTAAATTTCGTCAAACAATACAGCCTACCTGTGATTGAAGTATCCCTAGTTGTCTCCAAATACATTCGAGCATTACTAGAATCACTTGAACGGGCTGCATCCGCGAGTGGGGAAGAAATCCCTGAAAATATCTCTAAAGCATGGGAGATTGATGCCGATTTGACTGCACCCACAATAGATTCTTTTCCGCTGGATAAACTACTCGGGACACTAGATGAAGATAGAATGGACATCTTGGATACTATGATGAGAGTAATCATCAATGGTGCAGAGATTCCCTTTTCTTCTGCTCTGACATTACTTCGAGATTGGGAAATGAGATTGAGAATTCAAATGGCGGAAGCGACAAGCCCAGGTCATCTCTTTAGCCCGATGGAATTACCAGAAGGATTCTAGTTTTCCACAATACAATACGGGCAAGATTTGCTAACAACATATTGTTCGCTTCGCATTTCTTCTTCGGTTAGAGGCTCTCTGCAAGCCCAACACATCTCAGTTGTGGTCTCTTCTAATGCCGGATCTACAGCGACCCTTCTATCAAAAACGAAACAATCTCCATTCCAATGGTCCCCACCAACCTCTTCGAAATAACCGAGTACACCTCCCTCCAATTGTCTGACGTCCGACCATCCTTGTTGCATCATAACTGCACTAGCTTTTTCACAACGGATGCCACCTGTACAGAACATTACCACAGTCTGATTTTTGTCAATTTCAGACTCTGCAACAGCATCTGGAAATGCCCTGAAAGAGGATAAATTAAGGTCAATTGCTCCTTCGAATGTACCTAATCGAACCTCGTAATCATTTCTAGTGTCTAGAACAACAATTTCTCTACCTTGGTCCAACCATGTTTTGAATTCATGAGGTGTAACCGATTCACCAGTTGATTCTGCAGGGCGAATAGAATCTAGCCCGAGGGAAATAATTTCGTTCTTCAATCTAACATTCATCCTTCTAAATGACATTCTTTCACTGTAGGATATCTTAATTGGAATTTCCTTGAACCTCTTATCCGATTCTAGGTATTTCAAAAAATGGTCAATCGAGGATTGTTTTCCAGAAAGAAAGAAATTTATTCCTTCATAACTTAACAAAATTGTACCTAGTAACCCTAATTCATCAC
>FUFK010038420.1_pt1 | contig 40732 bp, 39 predicted proteins | sample 1021851 | NCBI WGS metagenome assembly FUFK01 (sample SAMEA51879418, study PRJEB19060) | metagenome
TAATATAAATTTTTTTGTTTTGCGTCTTTTACCCATGGTATAACAATATCCAACATGTCAGAAAGAGTGGTTTTTGCTTCAAAACCAAGTAAGTTATATGCTTTTTCTGTTGAAGGAATCCTTTTTTGTACATCGTATGTAAATGGCTCTAGATTCTTAATCTTTAATTCTTTATCTGGATTTATTTTTTTAAAAATAATATCAGCCAATTCTAAAACTGAAGTTGATTGAGCTGTTGATAAATTAAAATCATTATTTTTTGCATTTTCGTGAGTTAGTAGTGTGCAAATTCCTTTTGCTAAATCTTCTCCATATGTATAGTGTCTAATCTGATTTCCTTCTCCTAAAATTTCTAGCTCATCTTCGTACTCAAGACATTTTAGAATAAGATCAGGAACCACATGGCTTAATGCAAGATTCTGTGAATTTTCTGAAAGCTTTTTGTTAGTCTCTGTCTTAACTTCTCCAATACCCACAGCATTGAAAGGTCTTGCAATTGAATACTCTAGTCCATATTGAGAGTTTGCTGCTTTTGCGAAATATTCTACAGCCAGTTTTTGAAATCCATATGAGCTAAATGGTGGTGGGATAACTTTTAGATCTGATTCTTTAGTTGGATAAACGTCAGTTGACTCAAAAACCATGGAAGAACTTAAGAAAACAGTTCTCTTAAGTTTATTTTTTTCTTTAAATACTTCAATAGCAGTATCTGTGGTGGCAGATATAATTTTTTCATTTTCTGACAAAAGGTCGTATTCAAATTCATGAAAATAAGAGATTCCCCCAATCATTGCAGCACCAGCAATTAGGAAATCGCACTCTATCATTATTTTTTTTAAGAGATCTTTATCTTTTACATCACCTTCAACAAATTCAAAATTTTTATTATCAGAATGGTTTCTAATAATTGAACCGTATTTTGATAAATTATCAATTCCATATACAAAATATCCTTGATCAAGAAGTTCCTTGACTACATATCCCCCTATAAAACCTTCGGAGCCAGTTAGTAAAACTTTATTCATTTTTCTTTCTAATAACTAGTCTATAAACCCAATATAAATAACTAGGGATGAATTTTTTTAAATCAAATTTTGACTCACCATGTGTTCTATCTATCCAAATTGTTGGCAGTTCGCCTATTGGTTGTTTGTTAAGTTTAGCTTTTACAATCATCTCAAGACCTAAAGTAAAGCCATTCTTGCTTTCAACATCTACATTATCCAAAAATTTTCTATCGTATGCTTTAAACATATTGGTTGGATCTTTTGTACCAATTCTCAAAAAATAATAAAGAAAGAAACCTGAGTATTTACTTAAAAGATATTTCAGACCTTTCTTGCCAACATATTGTCCATTTTTAATATATCTACTAGCTACAGCGACGGACAACCCTCTCTCAATAAGAAGAAATAAATCCTCAACTTGCTTTGGATCATCACTTCCATCACCCATTGCGACACATACTGATTTACTTTTTGTATTGTCGATAGCATATTTGATAGCTAAGGCTGGGCCCGGGCCATAAGAGTTTATCAAAAGATTTATATTCTCAAACTTTTCTGTAGCTTGAACGGTTGAATCACTTTCATCGTCAACCACTACAACAATCTCTGTATCTTGTTTTAAATAATCGATAAATCTTTTTAAAATGATTTCAAACTCCATGCCCTCGTCTTTACACGGAATAATTAATGTTTTATTTATCTCCAACTATTACAACTTTCTTATCTGTAAAATCATAGCTATCAAATATTTTATGGTGTGTAGAAATAAGTATATTATTTGAAAACTCCATAATTTTTGACAACTCTTCCTCTGAATTTATAAAAGGATCATATGTTTTTACTTCATAGCCTTCTTTAATTAAACTTTTATTTAATTCAATAGATTGTGAATCTCTTAAATCATCTGATTCAGGCTTAAATGTTAAACCAAGTTGTACTATTTTTTTACTATCAAATTTAGATTCACATTTGGTGATTATATTTTTGATAAAGTCTTTATTAATCTCAAAATACTTTGAAATTAGACCCCTTGGATCATCAAATGAATCGATGAATGTATGTGAGTCTTTGATTAAACATGGCCCACCAACCATTCCACTATCTGGGACATTTTCAAGTCGAGGATATGATTCACTAGCAATACCTAGAAGTTTTTTAAAATCTAGTGAATTTGTTGATGCAATATTGTCAAAATAATTTATTGTTGAGAATTGAGAGTATCTATAAGTATTTAGAAAAAGTTTTATAAAAACTGCTTCTTCAAAATTTACTGATATTGTCTTAATGTTTAATTCATTAAAAAAGTTTTGAATTAGCTCACTTTCTATGTTATCTTTTGATCCTATGATTTGAGGTATCTTATCAAGCTCTAAAAAAGCCTTACCCTCAGCAATTCTCTCAGGACAGTAGTAAAGGTGTAATTTTTTAGTATTGAAAGTCTTGTCTTCAATAATTTTATTTATTGTATTTAAAGTTACTGTACTTCTCAAGATAATTGTTGAACCTTCNGTAATNTTAGAGATNACATCATCGATTAATTGATTNAATTTCTTTATTACATGTTTATCTGAAGATGTNCCCAAAGTAATAATTACNATATTGCAATCTTTAATTTCATTTAAATCTAANGTNGTTTGCAGTCCGTTATTGATTGCNTNATCTAATTGATTTTNAAGATCATATTCAATGAATGGTGTAATTTTATTTTTAATTAATTCCAAAATGTCATTGTTTGTATCAATGATTAAAGTATCTATTCCTTTGTTTTGAATATAACAACTAAAAGGTAGGCCAATGTGGCCAGCGCCACCAACGACTCCAACTTTATTCTTCATTTTATGGTTTAAACTTTCAATTTTCTACAGTGTTATTATTATAACTGTGAATATTGCATTAACCGTCTTAACGTATTCTTACCTTTATTTTTTTGGAGAATTAATTGTAAATAGATTTAAGAAATCCAATATTGTAAATAGAGAGGTTTCAGGGATACCGATATCATTGTTTTATCCATTAGTTTCCTTATTCTTAATTGGTAATTTTGCCGTAGTTTTAAATTTTTTCATACCACTAAAATATTTGATACTTCCAATATTTCTAACATCAGGCTTAGCTACTGTATATTGGGTCTTTATAACAAAAAATAATTTATTAAATTTAAAAAACTTTATAAGCATAATTTTTATTCCTTCAATACTTGGCATATCAAGTTATGGTATCTGGTTAGGCTGGGATACTGGACTTTACCACATCCCCCACCAATTAATCTTGAGAGAAAATCCAATAATTTTTGGTTTAACTAATTTAAATATATGGTTTGGATGGTCAAGTATAAATGAGTACTTATCGGCTTTGCTTTGGGTTGGTGATAATTTTCTTTTTTTAAGAATTCTTGAAATTGTTTTCTTTGCAGTATTTATGAACTTTATTTTTTATTTAATATTCTCAAAAGATAAATTTTATTTCTTGGTTGGACTATCAATAACAGTATTCTCATTTTTAGATAACTTTGGTTACTTGGGTGGAGGTAACGGATTTATACCTATGCTCTCTGTTGGTAAATACGACTCAGCATTAGGAATTTTGTTTTTCTTAACAACTTTTCTAATTTTTAATGCGGTGAAAGAAAAAATTTATTCTTCAACCACATTTAAATTCATTTTGTTAATGTCATTATTTTCTTTTCAGATGAAACAGACTGGAGTTTATTTAATACTAATTTTAATTCCATTTATTTATCAATACATTAAAGTAAATGGGACATCTATTGGGTCTTTCTTAAAGCTTTCATATTCTTATATTGGTATATTCATTCTTTGGCTGGCTAAAAATATAATTACAACAAGTTGTCTATTTTTTCCAATAGAATTTACTTGTATCCCAAATTTATCATGGCATGAAAAAATACAATTAGATTTTGTTGATACCTCAATGATATATAGTCCTATAGACTTTAGCTCATCTATACCGATTTATTCTCAGCTAGAAACTTGGTTTAATTTCTCCAAAAATTCACAGTTTATTATCAATTTTCCAATAACGTTGTTAATAATTTATCTAACATTTAAATTTTTAACAATATCGAAATCAAAGTTGAACAAAATAAAGTACCGTGGAAGTATTTCAATTTTTCTTTTTATCAATCTAATATTTTGGTATAACTCAAATTATGCAAACTTTAGATACGGGACCGGCATTTGGTTACTTATCGTTGCATCAATCGCATACTACTTCTCTTACTACGAGTTAAATATAAGTCCACGTATACAGAATGTAGCGATTATTATATTTATATTTTCATTAGCCCAAATACCAAGATTTTATTCGTATGAAGAAATGTTTTTAAATAGATTGAATATTGATGAGTTGAATATTGAATATAACACTNAATATTTCCAAAGTAATTACGGATGGGGTGTTTACCCATCAACAGTTCAATGTTGGGATGTACCAGAGTGTAAGGTAGAAGATAAAAATGTACAGCCATACGAATATTTAGGTAAGACAATTTTCTATGGTGATGATGTAAGTGGAAATTAACTTTTATGAACATTCTTGCTTTTTGTTATAAGTATCTATATAAAAATTAGATTTTTTTTAAATCTAGAATTTCTTAATATTTTTAAAAGTAATATTTTCTAACTAATGTTACTTTTTAATCTTCCAAGAAATCTTCTAGTCTCTAGATATAAATAATTTAAAAATAATATATTTTGAAAATATATTAATTTAAATATGTTTGTTTTTCTAATTAGATTTTTAAATGAATCAATATATTCATCCGGATATTTTATCATCAGTTTGTCAAAGAAATATATTTTGTAAATTGGGATTCTCCAATTGGTTTTATCTTTACTTAAAGCAGATGTAAATTGAGTTCTAGGATATCTTTCAACAAAAGATAAAAGTCCTTCATGCTTTAGATGGTTCAAAAAAGAAGTCTCACAATTTAAGTATTCTGTATTAACCTCGAGAGATTTTTCCAAATTTATGTACTCACAGATTTTTAAAAATTTAGATATGTATTCTTTAGGAATTATTGCATGCCGATCGCATATACCGTAATAATCCTCCCCTTCAGGAATTAGAATTCTATTTTTGTCACCATTAATATGAAAATCAAGGTAGTACTGATCAAATCTTGAGTAAATTATAAAATCATAATTTTCTAAAATATTTAAATAATTTTTTAATATAAAGTCTTTAAAGATAAAGTGTATAGAGCCTGATTCATACAAACCAGTTCCTTTACCTAGTTCGAAATATTCTTTCCAACTTCCATCGAAATTTTCATTAAAATAATCAAAAAAATTATCATAATCTTTTAAAAGCCATAAATAATCTGGGCTTTGAAATAATGAAATACTTTCATCGTACATATCTTCGGTTGTGCATAAAGCTAAATCTGCATTTAGATGATTTTTAACATACTTATAAAGGCTTGAATAAGTTTTTTCTCCACCTCTTGGAGATCCAGCTAATATAATTAGATACTTATTCATTTAATATTTCAAAATAACTATCTCTACATTCATCATTATTAAGACTAGTATTACAAGCCTGTAATTCTAAAGAAGATACCTCTCTAAAGCCTTTTCGAATTACGCCAGCAGTAATATCCAGAGTGATCAAAATTGCAACGATATAAATTAAAGAGGCTTTGAAAACATTTGTATTTTTTATAAAGTAACTTACCGTTATTAAAATTAGAAAATAGATTAAATACTTCTTTGTATTATCAAGATAAAGGATTAAGAGGCAACTACCTGCTAAAAAATCATATTTTTTTTCAAATATATCAAAAATAATTAAATATAAAAGCAAAAAAATGATTATAGCTGTGAAATGTTGACTGTATCTCATCCATTTAAGTGGATTTAGTATCCAGAACCAAAGATATGTGGAAATTAACGACAAAAAAATTGGGATAGTTACATATCCAAACTTTAGGTCCAGTATTTTTCTATTTTTAAGTATAAGTAAAGATCCCAATATTGGAATTATTCCAATTCTAATTTTTTCATAAATGTTCCATTGAGAATATTCTGATAATAAAATAGCCTGCTTAAGTGAAGTTAAACTGAAATTATCATTTTCAATCCCGGACGCGTTGGAGTCTCCAACAAAATAGTAAAGATCTAAAAAGTACTTTATTAATCCCCCATCATTATATGTAAATTGAATTAAGGTCAACCATGGGATAAGTGGAATCAAGAAATAAACAAAGTCATTAAAAATTGTTTTTAAAGATCTTGAATGATTTAAGTGAGTTAAGTAGAAAATTGCAAAAATCAAAATATTTAATAGTTTGCCCAAAAAAATTGAAAATCCGAATAGCAATAACGAAAGTTTTCTACTTTTATTAAAGAGAAGCATGGCTGTGGTAATCAAGATTACTGATGGTATCTCACCTAATGAGTAAAGTATTCCCTGCCACCAAGGAATTGTAAAACAAACAATTAATGGAAATATCCAAACATACCTATTACTTAATCCTATTTTTTTTATTAAAGTGTAGGAGCAAATTATCAGTAAAAAGCAGATCCAATAGTAATTAAAAATTCTGGAATAAAAGATGTCGTTAGTTGCTATCCATCCAAAAACTGATCCAATTGCTGAAATTGGTCCTGAAGTTAAATAAACGCTAAATGTTCCACCAAGAAAACCTCCAGCGCTAAAATTTAGTTCTTTTACTAAATGATAGTTTGAAGAAAGTGACACATACTCATCTATAAATGGTTTTAAATCAATGGCTTTGTTTTTTACATAGTTGTAAGAAATAAATAATTGAAATATTAAAAATGGTGCTAGAAATATTTTTCTTATACCTGAGGGGCCAAGAGCTTCTTTAATTCCTCTTAAATCATTTGCCATTTCCTGAAACATTATTTTAAAAATTCCACATAATTTTTAGGTAAATATTTATCTAATTTTTTGCTGTGAACATGTAAATTAACTAAGTCAATTTTTTGGCTATAAAAATTAATATATGCTTTTCCACCTTCATACACTGGCAATATTTCTTTACCATTCAATAGATCATATGTCTGATGGTCTTTGTCAATATATCTTTTTGAAAATCTTTTATTGTGTAGACCTCCCAAATATTGACCATAAGATCCTGGATCAAACAAAAAATTATTATTTTCTTTGGGTAATGTTGGGAGAATATTGAAAAATTTATTTTCTTCTAAATATGACAAATATAAACCTCTCATTTCTACAAGACTCTTGCCATCATAATATTTATCTTCATAAAATTTTTTGTTCTCATAAATATTTACTAATGTGTCACAGACTTTTTTGTATGTTTCAAGACTATCAATATATGAGTAACCAAAAATTAACATATCTTTAGAAAGTTTTGTAATGTTTATTTTTGAATTTTCAAAAATCGTATTGATTGCATCAAAAGGTTTAAAAACAATGACATCATTGTCAAAATGAATAAACTTATCAATATTAAAGTGGTTTGCAATCTCATATAAATAAAATATCCGTTGTAATGAAGTTTTCCATAGTGGATTGTTGTCAAGTCTTTCAAATTTCTCGAGCTCTTCTATCTTATTAATGTAGTGCGAATCAAAAAAATACTTAGAATTTATAAACGTAACTCTATCATGATCAAGTTTTGAATTATCTGAACCACAAAAATAAATTTTTGAATCATCTTCAACTGATAGTACTGCGTTTAAAGATGTTAAAACATGTTTGGGTAGTTCGCCTGAATAGTAAAAAATATAATCCACAACAAAAGCTATTTTAAATTTATTTTGCTCATTTGTATCAGAATACCCTTAATTATTCTTAATAAAGTAGAATAATTACTAACCAGTGTGATATTAAATGAATTCTGAGAACAAGATCTATATACATGCCGATGATTACGGATACACAAAGTCTATGTCATCAAAAATTCTTGACTGCGTAAATGATGGAAAAGTTAACAGTATTTCAATAATGATAGATGGCAACTCAGAAGCATTAACAAAAATTAAAGGTATTAAAAATACAGAGATAAGACTGCATTTAAACCTGACTTCTATAAATTCTGTTGGAAATCAAATGCATAAGGAAAAGCTTTTAAAATTATCTTTTTTGAAACTTTTTTTTGCTAATAAAAAATTGAAAAAAATTTGCATTGAAGAAATCGATCACCAAATAGATAAGTTTTGTAAACTTTATGATCTTGAAAGCCTTGAACTTGATGGACATCACCATATACAAATTATTCCATGGATTTATAAACATTTAACAAATCAAGAAAGGTACGAAATTACAAATATAAGAATCCCATCAGAAAAAATATATTTATTAAATTTTGCTTCAATATTAAGAATTACATTCTATAGAAATCTTTTTGCTTTAATTGTTTTAAAGTATTTAAGTTTAGGAAAAAAGCAATCCTCGAAAAGAGGTTTTGCAGGATTGCTTTATTCTGGGATATATAAAATAAACTCCTTAGAAAAACATATAAAAAAATTAAAGGAAACTTATACAGAATTTGAGATTTCATTTCATCCAGGACATCCTGATTATGACGAATACGATCTTTTTAAGAAAAATCATTTGAAGTATGTAACTTCTATTAATCGAATTAATGAGTATAAGTTACTTCAAAGTGATTTTAAATACTGATACTTTATTTCTCTAAGGTTTTTAAGCATCTTTATTGAATCAGAAATCAAATTTATATTTGAATTATTGCTGTTGGATATTTCTAGTACATCTATGCTTAATGGTTTTATATTTGATTGTTTAGCTAATAAAAATAACTCAACGTCATAAAGATATTCATTATTTTCAAATTTAGATGCATTTTTAAATTCTTCTAAATTTATAAATTTNAAACCTGCTTGAGTATCTTTAGCCGAAATTTGTAAGTATCCTCTCACAATCAAATTAAAAATATAACCTGCAACTAACCTCAACACAGGTGTTTTTAAAATTATCTCTCTATTTAATTTTCTTTTTGCATAAATAAATGGACTAATAGGTAAATCTTTTTCAAAAAAATGGTGAAAAAGATCAAAACTGTATGAAAAATCAGAATCATAAAGGATTACATTTTTATATTTTGAATTATTTAATCCCCACCTTACAGCACTGCCTTTACCTTTTTCATCAAGAAACTTGATTCTAATATTTGGATCTTGAAAAAAACTCTCTTCTAAAATTTTGGCATTTTCTAAAGAACTATTATTTGAAATAATCAGTATCTCGTAGTTTTGAAAATGTTCTCCCATAAAACTTCTTAAAAAAGATATATTTCTTTTTATAATTTTTTCATGGTTTTTCGTCGGCAGCAAAATGGAAGTCTCAATGTACTTATTCATTTTGTGTTACAAATTTATAAATATTTTTAAACCTATAAGCTTTAATTTCATAAAAGATAGTTAATAAAATACATGAAATAAAAACATATATTGAAATTCTTCCAATTATGGCAAAAAAGTTATCAATATATATTAATTCTGGATTACGGTTTGTAATTTCTAATCCTATAGGCAGTAAAAAAATAAATAAATGAACAATTTTTGTGCTTTCTAGTTTCTTATAAAAAATATAAGATATTGGNAAAAAAAGTGCAATTCTGTAGTCATAATTGGCGTACATAAAATTCAAACAAATTAAAAATGCAAATGAATAAAAAATTAATTCTTCCACTTCATCGAGTTGAAAGTTTGAAAATAATTTTAAACGATTGAGGGTCAGTGCCAGTAATAATATAATTACAATCAAAAAGATATAGACTGTATTTACACCAACTCCAAGAATCTTATCCAATATCAAAGAGTCTGATAATAAGCCAAAGGTTGTTCTTAGATCTGCAGGTCTCCATTCTGTCGCAAGAACATCCATATAATAAATTGAGTCAAGTAAATAAACTACAAAAAATAAAATTATTGCATTGAAATTCATCTGAAATAGTTTTTTATCTTTTTTGATTACAAAATAGAATGTTAGACCTACTAATAATCCAAATGGATGCAGTTTATAGAGAGATAAAATTAAAATAAAAAAAGTACCTAGCCTGGGATATTTTTTATAATTTATAAGGCAATAAATTGATACTAAGAAAATAAAAATATCAATATTCATTCTTTCTATCAAAAAGTTAGTTGCTGGTGACAAAAATAAAATTGTTATGAAAAAATAATTCTCGTTTCGATCGACTACATATTTATACAAGTAAAGTATGGAAACAATTGCAGCAAAAGATAAAATTAATGTTGCAATCCATATATCCCCTAAAAATGGTATTTTTGTCGAAAGTGGTCCATATTTTGCAGAATAGGGACATGAAATATAACTGGTTGTTGAAAATTTATAATAATATTTATCAACATTGGTGATGATGCATTTCATGGATACAAGATTTTGCTGAAGGTCAAAAAATCTAGTATTTGCATACGAAAAATTATATAGAGAGAAATAATCCCAATTGCTATCAAATGAGCTNGATAGAGAAAAAATGAATCTTAAAAAATAAAAAGTGAACACACTTACTAAATAGAATATTTTCTCTTTATCAATTATCTTGTAAAGATTTGTGATGAATAAAATACATGTAAAAATATAAAAATAACTTATTTCTAGGTATAAAAATAAAATAAATATAGAAAGAATGAGGTACTTTGATATTTTTGATTCGAATTTAAGTTTCATTTAATTATCTCAGCTAATGTATTTTCTATACTTTTCACGATTTTTGTTTGAATTTTTCTATTTATATGGGCTCCCATTGGAAGATACAGACCATTTTTTCCAAGGTTTTCACTTACAGGAAGGGGCGCTATGTCTTCACTAACCTGTTCTCTGTAAGCTGGTTGTAAGTGTAAAGGCCAAAAAAATGGTCTTGTTTCTATATTTTTTTTATACAGGCTTTCCATTAATTCATCTCTTATACCGTCTTTTTTGAGAACAATTCCATAAACCCAATAATTATTTTTAATTTCTCTGAAGCTTTTTTCAGGTGTAATAATCTCAGCATTGTTCTTTAATAGATCGTTATAAACTCGTGCTTGTTGTTGTTTTTTTTTAATAATTTTTTCTACATTATCGATTTGAGAAAATGCAAGCGCAGCTTGTAGGCCACTTATCCTATAGTTCCAATAAAAATTATCATGAACAAACCTATTACTAGCCTTAAAATCTAGATTCCTCATTTGAATAATTTTTTTATAAAAATCTTTATTATTTGTTAAGATCATTCCACCTTCTCCAGAGGTTATATGTTTGTTCGCATAAAAACTAAATGTTGAAAGATCTCCATATGAACCGCAGTATTTGTTTCCAATTTTTATACCATGAGCTTCTGCAGTATCTTCAATTAAAAATAAATCATTTTCTTTGCAATATTTACTAATTTCATCAATTTCAGCGGGTAGTCCATACGTATGAACCACTAGAACTCCCTTTGTTCTTGATGATTTATATTTTTTAATTTCGTCCAGAGTAATATTCCAGGTTTTTCTGTCAACATCAGAAAACACAGGTTTTGCTCCTGTCCGAATTATTGATGATAAACAAGAAATAATTGAGAAGGCAGGAAGAATTATTTCATCATTCTCATCTAAATCAAGGGTTTGAAGAGCTAAGTCTAGAGCAACAGAGCCATTCGACACAGCTATACCGTATTTCATACCTATAAATTGTGTAAATTTTTCCTCAAGTTTACCAATATATGTGCTTGAACCAGATATCTGTTTTTTAATAAGTGCCTTATTAACTTCAAGTACATCAGAAGGGCTAGTCCAAGGCTCGAATACTCTTATCACTAAAAACGCTCTTTGTCATTTTCTGGATCGTAAGGTCCTTGTTTAATTTCAATAAATTTCGAATCTTCAATAATGTTTATAGCATGACCTCCATCAAAAATAATAATTATCATTCCTTCAGATGCTGATAGTTTATCGACAAAATTTTTTTCATTATCATATATTTCAATCTCTAAATTTCCTTCTTGGACATAAATAACTTCAGATGTTGTTTGAATATTTCGATTTTGTTTGTAATGATAATGTCTATCGATATTCTCTCCTTTCTTCAAGTAAAAAGAAGCAACCTGCATGTCTAAATTATTTTCTGTGTAAAAATTTTTAGCTTGTTCATTTTTGTTTGCATTAACTATAAATGCCAAAATGACACCATTTTTATCATAAATTTTCATTTAAAATGCTCCCCTACAATTATAAGCAGCTTTAATGTATGGTATTCCTCTTGAAATTAATTGAAACAGGTTAGACGCTGTTTTAGATTCGCCATGTATCCTTGTTTCACAAATATAACCAATTTCTTTTATATTAACTTTGTTCTTTAAAAGATCTGCAACCAGATAAACGAAGTATTCACCATAGTTTGATTTTTCAAAATTAGATTTTGAAAATAGTGTCTTTTCCCCAATTATAAATCCGCTTGTTAAATCTTTTATATCTGAACCAAATAATCTAACTAGGAATTTATTGAAATACATAGAAAATATCATACCAAATACAGAGTCACTTGAATTATTAACATTTTTTATTGCTTTAAAAAATGATGTATTTAAATCCTTAACTCCTTTGTATCCNCCNCCTNCAACAAAACGAGATCCNATTACTACTAAATTNTCATNATTAAAAAANTGATCAATNANNTTNCCTAAGGCTGTAGCNGGCATTGATCCATCTGCATCTAGCCATGCAACNTTATCATTTATGGATANTTCAATTCCCTCATAAATTGACATAGGTAGAGATGGAGGTTTTTTTCTTTTTACAAATTTTATATTTCCATGTACCTTATTTAGTTTATTACAAACTTCATTTGAATCATCAACTGAACCATCATCTACAATAAGTATTTCATAATTTGATATGTCTCTTGAGCCTATGATGTCTACTATTTCTGGTATAAGACTTTCAAGGTTTTTACTTTCATTTAATGTAGGAAGAATAACTGATAAATTTTTATTCATTTTTTTATTTCAGCAAGCATGAGTAGCCCAAACTTATTATTAAATAATTTTCCATATAATTTATCTAATTTTATAGCTGTTTTCCCAATTAAAAGTGAAAGAAAAATAAATGATGAAATTATTTTTTCAATTTTACAAACAAATAGTCCATTTTTTTTTATTGTTGAGTTAAGAAAATTAGAATTGTATTTTACTTTATATTGATTTGAATAGTCTAATTTACCAAATTTACTCAAAACAAATTCGATAATATTCATGAAAATAACAAAATTTGGTGTCGTCAAGATTAATCTGCCATCTTCCTTAAGACAATATTTAAACTTCTCGAGATAGTCTTCAGCCTCTTCACTTGTTATAAACTCAAACAATCCTAAACATGTAATTTTGTCAAAATAATTTTCATATTCTTCAAAACTAAAATTTTCTAAATAAAAAAAACTTCCAAAATTACCATACTTTTCTGAAGCATAATTAATTTGATTTTTTGAAATATCAACTCCAATTGAATTACTATTTTTGACATATTTTCCAAGAAAAGTGCCTGAACCACACGCAAAATCTAAGACAATATCATCGTCTTTAATATATGAATTAACCACACTAAATGTTTTTTTATGCCAGTTAGATTGAATATTTCTTTTAGAGTTTTTGTTAAATAATATTGAAGTATCATAGTATCCTTTAGGGACTTCATTCTTCCAAAAATTACTCATAATCAATTTAAGCATGATTCAATAATTCATTCTTAATATTTGACTAATAAGTACTATAGAATATGGAAATATGAATCAATTTTTTGAAGACATAGATAAATTATTTGTGATAAATCTTGAACATGATTTGAATAGAAAAAAACATGTAACCGAACAATTTAGCAACTTAAAAATATCAAATTTTGAATTTATAGATGCTGTTACNCATAAAGATCANATAGTCAAAAATGAGTACNTTGAAAATGTTGTAAGCTTTCCACCATGTTTTAGATGTGGTCNTGANAAATGTACTCATGAAAATAATTTCATAACACCAAAACAAGTTGCGAATTTCTTATCTATGAAAAAAATAATGGAAATCATTGTTATGGAAAATTATAAAAATGTACTTATATTTGAGGATGATTTTNTNTTTAAAACATTTTTTAAGAGATCATATATGCACTTCAGAGATTTTTGGATTAAAAATAAATTGGCTGATTTAAACTCTCCTCTTCTTATAAGAATAGGNTCNCACACAAGGGTNAATAAAAAATATTATTTNAAATTTTTATTTTTCAATAAAAGTACTTTTCTTGAAGATAACGTTGAAAATATGGCAAATCCGTGTTTTCTAATAAATAATTTATTTGCAAAACATTTTCTTGACAACTTTAAAAAAATCGAAACTACCAGTGACAATTTCATTCACAGAAAATTATGTGAAAAAAATATTGTGAAGAACTTTTCAATATATCCTTTTCCTATAAATCAGCTTTCATATGGAAATAAAGAAAATAAGTTTGTATCAACAATTACTGAAATTAATACCCGCGATAAAAAGAATTTTGATGAAATTCAAAGAGTCAATGATAGTTTGGAATATAAAAATTTAAAAGAAAATTGGTTAAACCAAGACTAAAAATATTTTTGTTTATAACCTGTAAAATAGTGTCGAAACTGTCTCTCAACATTGTTTTTATATCCAAATAAATCATATCCAAATTCATCTTCATTGATATTATTCAATCTTTCCTTAATGTATTTTGGATGGCTGTCTATATCAATTTTCAATACATGATATAAATATCTTTCTTTTATCATTTCAAACCAAGCATCAAACGCTTGATTTGGTTCTGGCCCTCCTCTTGTTCCATAGTTTCCAAAATATGTGTTCCATGCTTTCGCAAATCTTGCTCGATCTTCTGAAATGATTTCTTTTGTTCTAAAAATTGAATCATATTGAAAAATTGGAGTATTTAAATTTGCAGCGTTTTTATGTACAAGTTGATTTCCGTTGAGCGTCGGCTGACATAAGTCACCTCCTCCATTTAATTTAATTTGTGGAAACATTTTTTTATTTAAAGCTATACATAGCTTGGTTTTGACTTGATATCTATCTGGTGAAAAAATTTGATACTGAGGAAATGCAACAACTGGCTCTTTACTATTTGAGTTTAAAAATTTACGTATTTTTGAAATGTCATTTTCATGAAAAAAATAATCAAGATCCATTCTTAAAACCCAATCACCTGTAGCCTTATCAAAACCATCTTGAAAGAATTTACCAATCTCCTCCCATGAGAAATCATATTTCCAATTTTCTCCGGTTATTACGATTTCATCTGCAAGATCTTCGTAACATTCAATTGCTTCTTTCCATGGATCTCTTCTTGACTCTGGATCAGTCATTGTTGTACAAACAGACAGTTTCAATCTAACTCCTTATGATACCTAACAATTTTTTACCAAATATTTGACAATTAAATTCCATATCAATTAATGACCTGGCATTCTGAGTTAAATCTTTATATAACAACTCATTATCTTCTAGCTCGTTAATTGCAGAATCCCACTCCTCTAATGTATTTTCAAGAGCAAAATAAATATTTTTTTTGTGACTAAAATGCTCACTNTCCCAAAAGCCATCAGTTTTTGATATTATCACAGGAGTCATCATTGACATTGACTGTAATGCAACACTCTGGCCAGATGGTTGAAGTGAATTTTTTAATGGAATAATGGTTATCTTTGCTTTTGAGTACAAATTGACTAGAAAACTATCCTCTAAAAAACCTTTATTCCATGAACCTTTATATAAAGATATATTTTCAATATTTTTTAGTTCTTCTTCTTTTTGTTCAGTAACAACAACAAATTCTCTCTCCGGCATATTTAGTGCTAATTGTTTTAAAAACTTGAAGTCTCTGTTTGAATCGTTTCCAATAAATAACAGATAGTCTTCTCTCTTACTATCTGTTTTTGTCCAGAACTGATTATCAATTCCAAATGGTAAATATTTGATTTTTTTATTATATTTTCTAAATTCATTCATTCCATGGAGATATTCTTTATGACCAATAAAGATTAAGTTATCGATGTTGCGGATCAAAAGTTTATGGAGAAATTTATGAATTCTTAGTATTATTTTCTTTTTAGAGCTTGAGTTAAACATTCCCATTGCAAAAACTGAAAATTTTGTATTTCTATTTGTTAATTTTAAATAAAAAATAAAAGGTAATAAGGAATGCCCTATTCTCGTATTGGTCATTATTAAATGATTTGTTGATTGAATTTTTTTATAATTTTTAATTCTCAATATTCCTGAAAAGTCATATTGAAATTTAAATAATTTAACAATTAAGTTTTGTATTGTTCCAAGAATAAAATTAGCTATATTATTTATTTTTCCACCAAACTCCATAATCTCAACATTTAATCCCTGATTTTCAAAATATTGATAACCGTAAAAAAACTCATGTGGTGAATCTTTTCCTTCAATTATTCTTTTATTTCTGGCATTAAAATAAACAAAAATAGCGTCAGTTTTTTCTTTCATTTTAAAAAGAACTTTCGAATTTGTTTGTTTCGATTAAAACAGGCTCGGCCCAATAAACAGGTATATCATATTTTCTAATAACATCATTCATCCACCAATCAATAGTAGTGTCCGTTGTAAANTCATTATGATTAAACTCATCATATAAAATTTTTGCATATTTTTTTGATATAAAATAAGCATCAGCATTTCTTGAGGCCCCAGCTCCGCCCCATGTGCTAGGTTTATCCTCTTTTTTATAAATTCTCTTGAATGGTTTCCTTAGATAAATTGGAATATGAAAATTGTTCTTGCCAGCACTTATAAAAAACATTCCAAAATCACTAGGCAATTTTCTTAGGTATTTATCGATATTTTCATAAAACAATCTATCAGGGGGTGAGTCGTCTTCAAGAATTAGTGCAAAATTATTACTAGATTCAGAAAGTAGTTTGTAACAATTAATATGAGATAAAAAATTTGCCTTATATGAATCTTTCAAATCTCCATAAAACTTTTTTTTATCTTCTTCATTTAAATTTCTTCTATCAAATTTTGTTTCAAAATAATATGAAAACTCAGATTCTCTTAAAGAATCTTCCATGTTTTTTTTTCTTTCTTTAAGTGCCTGATAGTGAACAATATATATTTTAAAATTGTTATTCATTTTCTTAATGATTTTATTGATTCAATTATAAAACTCAATGGTGAATCTAATTGCAATATTCTTAAACTAAAAATTGTTTTAAATAAGTCTGCAAGACCTCGTTTTCTATAATTTGTTATTAAATAATATCTATCGCCAAATAATAGAAAATAGTTTTTATGAAACTCACTGGAAATATTTTCTGTTGCTCCAATGATCGTCCATGGTTTATTACTTCCAGCATAATGTAGAAAAATTACTGATCTTAAATCAATGTTGTTTGAGTTTTTGTTCAGCTGGGTTGAAAAATTAAAATTGCGAGATATCTCTAAAAAGCTACCGTCAAACACAAAGTTCAATATGTCTTGGTCCCAAAAGTTTACTTTATCATATATTTTTTCCGTTGCTGAAAGTAATTTTTGTTTAATATTATTTTCTTTCCATGCTTTAAAGTCGATAACCATTACGCCAGCATTAAAATAAGTATTACTTTTTAACTCTAATCTGTTAAATAATTCAAATGTGTGTACAGTATTCACGTACTCAACAGAAGCTGCAATTATATTATTAGTTTGTTTTAAACTCTCTGAAACTTCAATTAATAGGTCATCAGGTTCATTCAAACACAATATGTCACAATCTAGGTAAATTAGTTGATCGATATTATCTTCAATATATTCATCAATGAAAAATCTATAATACGTTGCTTCTGAGATATGATTATTTTCTAAATTTGGAAAATTAAAATTTAAGTCATCAAATTGATAAGTCTTAAATTTTGCAATTTTATCAAATTTTATATTAGACCTCGATATTAAACGGTCTAAAGAGGTTGGATCTTTATGAATGATATGTACATTGAATTTTGATTTAGAATAAGAATTTAATGAGTTTAATGATATTAAAAGTTGTTTATTGTAATTTTTATCAAGACAAAAAAGATAATTTAACATCTTTATTTATGCTAATTTGTATAATTTACTAATTTTTAAATAATTTTAAAATATACAATATACTGAAAACGCTAATGAAAATTAACTCTAAAACCTTTTACCAGAATCATATTAACGAAATAAGTAGATACTATTCAGTAAATGACTCTGTTCTACATATTGTTAACAGCGAGTCAAACATTCAGGTTCTAGATGAGTTTTATGAAACTTTAAAGATTGATATTTCATCACAAAATGACTTAATGGAGTTTTACGATGATAAGAAATATGATCTAGTTGTAATTACTGATCTTTTTGAATTATCAGATGATATATATCTATTTCTAAAAGACATATCAAAATTTATAAACAGTAACGGAAAACTATTAATAACAGCAATAAATCCAAAGTGGAATAATTTTATTAAAGTGTTTGAAGTTTTAAAATTGAAAAACTCAACTAAAAAAAGAAATTACATCCCTCCTAAAAAAATTAATAACATTGCAAAGTCGACAGGATTTGAAATGATTCATAAAAATACTCGACAAATATTTCCATTTTCAATATTTGGCTTAGGTTCATTTATTAACAAGATTTTTGAATTTTTATTTTCTTTACTAAATATAGGAATTAAAACATATACTTTATTTAGATTTGAAAATAGTCCAAAAAAAGAAATGTCGAAAAGTATAATAATTCCTGCTAAAAATGAAGAGGGTAATCTTGAGGAATTAGTTAAGAGAATTCCATCTTTCAAATGTCAAAATGAGATTTTAATTGTATGTGGTAAATCAAAGGACAAAACATTAGAAAAATCTCATAAATTAGCAAAGCAATTTACAGAAAAAAATATATCTGTTTTTGAACAAAAAAGTAAAGGTAAAGCGGGTGCTGTTTATGAAGTTCTTAACAATTGCAATGGAGAGTTAATTGCAATTTTAGATGCTGATATAAGTGTAGATCCAGAAACGTTAAATGATTTTTTTGAAATAATTGAAAATGGATATGCTGATTTTGTTAATGGAACAAGACTCATTTACGGAAAAGAAAAAAATGCAATGCGTTTTTTGAATTCGATAGGAAATTTATTTTTTCAGTTTTTGATTTCACTTGTAATAAAACAAAAACTAACTGATTCTTTATGCGGAACAAAGATATTTAAAAAAGAAAATTTAGATTTGCTATATGATTGGCAAAAAACAAATATTGTAAAGGATCCTTTTGGGGATTTTGATTTAATATTTTCTGCAGCCTATTCGGGACAAAAAATTTTAGAATACCCCGTACATTACAGATCAAGAAAATATGGTTCAACTCAAATATCTAGATTTAAAGATGGATGGAAGCTTTTATCATATTTTTTGATTTCTCTATATAAGTTTAATGTTTCAAAGTAAATTAAAAAATCCTGATTTAAAATTCAAATTAAATGTCTTATTTTTTTTATTAATATCTTTATATATTTTTGTTTTTACTAATTTATATTTTTATTCGACATTTGGTGCAGATTATCAAAAGTATATTTCTTATTTAAAGTATTTTTTTGGAATGATGGAAAATACTGGATTGGAACAAGGACCAATTTATTTTTACTTTGTATCCCTAATACTGAGTTTAAGAGCAAAATTTATAAGTCCAGTTTTATTACAAAGTGAAGTTAGTTTTGCTATTCAATTAACAAACTTATTGATTATCTTGATAGGCTTTGTTGGGTTCTATTTTTTACTAAGACAGTATCAAATTGATAAAAATAAAATTTTAATTATTTTTCATTTAACAAATTTTTTTCCTCCCTTATTCGCTTTAAAAATAACTATGAAACCTGAAGTTCTAGTATTTGCATTACTACCCTGGTTTTTATATTTAATAAAAATATTCTTGGTCACTAAAAATAAAAACTATTTATTTCTATCAATATTTCCTGCTGTTTTGATACTGACAACAAAAGGAAGCTGGTTAGGAATGCTTTCGATATATGGTTTAATAATTACTTTTACAATTTTTAAAAAATTAAATATCAAATTAATTTTTCAACTACTAATAATTTTTTCTTTAATTTTTGGATTTGTCCTTTATGAAAATGAAAAAATAAATGAATACAGTGTCTTAGATTTTCAAATTACTGACAATTATGATAATGCTGCAGAATTGAACATTATTTATAAAAATGTCATGGGTGGAAAACAAAATTTTTATGTATTTGAATTTGATAAAGCTTCTCTGATAGGGATTACACTTCTTGATACATTTTCTGATCACTTTAATTTTTATTGGGATAAAGATGTGAGTACATTCAATAATTACAGAAAAGAATTAATTGTAGAGGATAAAGATATAGATTTTTTGGAATTAGATGTAAAAAATCGTTATATAAAATATAATGGTCCATTTAGTCAAGCTCTCACTGAGTTGAGGGGTATATTAGGAATACTATTTACCTTTCTCTTTTATGCATTATTACTGTTCAAGATATACAAATCAAAAAAATATAGAGTTTATCTCATAGCACCATTTGTTGGTATGTTTATTCTGCTAATTAACTCGATGGGGTTTCCGATAAATAACTTTGATCCAAAGGTTGGTGATACATTTAAAACTTTTTATTACTCACCTTTTATAGTTCTTTCATTTATGTTTTTAGTTGCTTCATTAGCAATTAGAAAAAAAACTTTAAATGTATCATTTATAATTATATATCTGATTTGTTCAATNTTTATTTTTGGCTTTCCTAAAAAAGATAGTAATCAATATTATGTTGATTTAGGTAACAGAAATGAACACAGTGTCTTGTGCGAAGTTAACAAAATAGTAATTCATGACTTGGATTTTGAAAGTAATTGCTCCAATAAACATATTGAATTTTGTAAATTTCAAAATAATAGATCAGATTATACAATATTAGTAAAAGATACTTTCCAGCTTGAGGCTTCAAGGTTTATTATCCAAAGAATGTTATTTGAAATAGACGATAATAAGATTCTTGATAAAAGTTGTTCTCAACAGCAAAGTTCAAGCGGATTAATTGATTTATCAAAAACGCCTTCATTAAATCTAGNAATATTTTTTAGTATTTTTGTTTTGATTTATTTACAAAGAAAAATAGATATTACGGCTTAATAACATTCCACTGTGGATACGAGCCACCAAGAGTTGAAAATATCATTGATAAGCCCCAGACTAGCAATGTTGTTCCATGTATATCTGGCTCATTTAATCCTTTAGTTGTTTGAATGCCATAGTAATGTGTTTGACTTTTATTTAAAAAATATGAAAACCCACCAATATCTTGATAGTAATGTTGTTCAATATCATCTAGTATATGTTTGAAATATTCTCTTATTTCTTCAGATTTATAATCAGTTAGTTGATGGCATTTATACAAAACATATATTATATCAACAATGTCGCAACCTTCACTATTTGGTTTATGTTTAAGACATAAGTCAATTAATTCATTCGGTCTGTGAATCGGTATATTTAACCAATCTAACCCAGTAATTACTTTCATTGCGCCATTTACTTTTTCAGAAGAATCAGAAACTTTTGGTAACCCATATGATCCATCTTCTAATAACAATTGTTCTAAATATTCATTTATAAAAGATACTAAGTCTTCATTATTTTCCAAGATGCTAATAAATACACAAATTCCAGATACCTGTGCACCTGCATTCCAAGGATGATTCCAATCAAGTTGATCAAAAAAGTTATTTAAATCTTCTCTCGTTTGTGGGAATTCTGTAAATGAAATTTGATAGTTTGGAAATATTTGTTTGATTGTTGCAATTGATTGTTTGGTCTCAGCTCGAATATATTCTCTAAATTTAAATTGAGGATTGATTTCATAAATTTTTATTCTTCTTAAGAAAAATTTAACAACATTCTTAATCCATAAAATTGTAAAATTTGATTTGTAGATTTTATAGTAATTCGGATCTATGTAAGACCCTTTAGGTAAATCGCTGTAATCATTTTTAAAACTTTCAAACCTTCTATTTATTTCAGAAGTAAAACCATCATCATTTAGAAGATCAGAATTTATTGTGTATAAAACTTTTAATGCGTAACAAGTATGTCCCATCTCGATTAGTTGTCCTTCTTTTGTTGCACCATTAATTACCGGTTGGAATAAACTATTTTGTTTTCTTAAATTTGAAATATAATTTTCAATATTTTCTGAGAGATTATTGTAATCAATCATTTTTATTTTTATAAAGACAGATTAATCTTTTTTCGTTTATTGCAATGATTTCAAAATTTTTAGATGTTAGGTAGTTATTCACTTCTACAAAGGTTGTTTCTTGAGACATTCCTTTCTCAGCACCACAATCAACTGAGATGTATGAAATATTGTGTAAATTATTTTTACCACCTAATAAAACTTCTAATTCATAACCCTCTGCATCTAATTTAAATAGTTTAATTTTTTCATTCTTGATAAATTCATCCAGTAAACGTGCTTCAACTTTTGTTTTAAGCTTTGTTTCGTTAGATTCATGTATGGAAGAATTTCCGCCTGAAGAATCGATGTAAAAATCTACTTCTTCACTTTTATTAGACAGTGCGCAGTTGTAATTTGACTTATCTGTATTAAGATTCAAACACTCAAAAACATTTGGATCAGGTTCAAATCCAAGATAATCAATATTTAGATTGAGATTTTCAAAAGCTAGAAATAATTCTCCGACATTTGCTCCACAATCTAAAACCTTGTCTCCTGGTTTAAAATTAGGAATATTGAGTAAGTATGACTCGAATAAATGATTGAGAAATTCTTTTTCGTTTAACAAAATTCTAGTAACTCTTAGGTTTGGGTAATTTAGTTGTTTCGATTTATTTTCTGAAATTTTTATATATCTGTTTTCATTAAATATCAATTTGCCATCAAATTTAAAAAAAGTATTTAAAAATAGAGTTATATTTTTCTCACTAAAATTTTTAAAAACAGTAGTTGTTAGCTTTCCCTTGATTATGAGTTTTACTTTTTGAAACATTGTTAGATTATCCACATCTATAAATTTTGTCATAAATGCTGGTATTTTTATTATTTGGGGATTCAGCGTAACCATAACAAAATAAATACTAATATATAAAGATGAAATTATCTTTTTTATTGAGGTCAATTTGAAAATTTTAATATTTGGATCCGAAGGAATGGTAGGAAGCTCAATTTCAAATATTTTATCTCAAGATAGTAGTAATGATTTGGTGTTATCAAATAGAAATACAAATGATCTTTTTGATTTTAATTCTACAAAAAAACATATAAAAAATGTAAACCCTGATTGTATTGTAAACGCAGCTGCAAAGGTTGGTGGTATCAATATAAATAATGAAAAGAGATTTGAATTTATTACAGAAAATTTAAAAATCAACATGAACATATTAGAAAGTTGTTTAGAAAATAAAAATATTAAAATCATAAATTTGGGAAGCAGTTGTATCTATCCTCTGAATGCAGAAAATCCACTTAAAGAAGAATACATAATGACTGGCAAACTTGAACCAACAAATTCACCCTATGCAATGGCTAAATTAAGTGCAATTGAAATTGGGGACGCAATGACAAAACAATTTGGTCATAAAATTATAAACCTAATGCCCACTAATTTATACGGACCTAACGATAACTTTTCAGAAAATGATAGTCATGTCATTCCAGGACTTATATTTAGAATGCATAATGCAAAAATCAATAATGAGGATAGATTCAGCATATGGGGGTCAGGTAAGCCATTGAGAGAATTTTTATACGTAGATGATTTATCAGAAGCAATTAAATTAATTATTGAGAAAGATGTTGATCAGCAAATATTAAATGTGGGGAGTTCACAAGAAATATCAATTATCGATTTGGCAAAACTTATAAAAAAGGTATTGCAGTATGACGGTGAATTAATTTTTGATTCAACCAAACCGGATGGGAATCCTAGAAAATTATTAGATTCAACTAAAATGTTTTCTTATGGCTGGAAACCAAATATCCGTCTTGAGGAAGGAATAAAATTATCTTATGATTGGTTCCTTAAAAACTCAGCTTGACGGATTTTCCCAGGTTGGTTTTAACAAATTTTCGTCAATTAAAACTTTCTCTCTATTTGCAAGCTTTAAATCTTCATCAACCATTAATTTTATAAGTTCGTCAATAGAGGTTTTTGGTTTCCAACCAAGTTCCTTCTCTGCTTTAGAACTATCTCCAAGCAAGAAGTCAACTTCATTTGGCCTAAAATATTTTTCAGAAGATTCTACATATTCTTCATAATTTAAATCAACATACTCAAATGCTTTCTGTGCAAATGCTTTAACGGTAATAGATTCGCCAGTTGCTAGGACCCAGTCTGAGGGATTTTCATGTTGCATCATCTGCCACATTCCTTCAACATAGTCACCTGCAAAGCCCCAGTCTCTTGAAGCATTTAAATTTCCAAGAGTTACTTTTTTTTGAATTCCCATTTTTATTCTTCCGACTGCTCGAGTTATTTTTCTTGTTACAAATGTTTCACCTCTCATTGGAGATTCATGGTTAAAAAGAATTCCATTTACACAAAATAAATCATATGAATCTCTATAAATCCTTGTTATGTCATGTGCAAAAACTTTTGATGCAGCGTACGGACTTTTTGGGTCAAAAGGAGAGCTTTCGTTTAATTTTTCTTTTGATGATCCACCATACATTTCTGAAGAGGATGCCTGATAAAATTTTATATCTTTATCTTTACTTCTTATTGCTTCAAGGATTGAAACTGAACCAAGAGTACCAACCTGAGTTGTATATACAGGGTTCTTAAATGAAACGGAGACATGTGATTGAGCTGCAAGATTATATACCTCGTCAGGTTGAATAGTGTTTATTAATAGGCTCAAAGATGCCGAATCTAGCAGGTCAGAATAATGTAGAGTCAGTTCTCCATTTCTATAACTTGAAATTAATTCATCTATTCTATAAGTATTTATTAAAGAAGCTCTTCTTACAGTTCCATGTACTTCATATCCATTTTCTAGAAGTAATTTTGTTAAGTAATAACCGTCTTGTCCTGTAATACCAGTAATAAGTGCTTTTTTCATATTTTTAGTTTATCCTTTGTTAAATTTATACCCTGAGATAAAAAATATCCATACATTAAATAAAAATTAATTGGAAATTGAACTCCTTCCATAGCAATATCTGTCATAGCATTTAACAGTGGAGGTAGAATTAAGATTAAAATGTAATGATTTCTAAATTTTTTAAAATATATGTAATACATACTCAAGTGAAGAAACGAAACTAAAAATAGTTGAATCAGACCGCCTCTTCCAAATATGTTTACCAGATAATTATGTACATGTTCATTTGATTTATCATGTCCAACCCTGAACATATTTTGTGAATCGTATGCAAGATTAAATACAGGAAGAACTTCGTTATATCCGTATCCAAAGATTACATTATTTTCAGAAGCTTGATAGTAATATAAATCTTGCCACATACTCAGTCTCCAATTAAATGTTCCATCAGTAGAAATTAGCTTATTATGCCAACCTGTGTCCACTAAGATATTTTGGCCACTGTTATATGTAACATTTGGTACATACCTTTCTTCAAAATAAAGAGACATAAATGTGTCAATTTGTGTATTGTCATGAATTCTTGTAATCTTATCTAATTCTTCATCGACTACACTTACAATACCAACTCTCTCTAAATTTTCAGTAGGTAATGAGGCAAAATCAAATTGTGTAACTCTAAANGTAGATAGAAAAAATATTAACGGTCCTAGAACTAATAAAAGAATAAGATTTCTAATATTTAAAAATATGTATTGAAAATTAAAAAATAGATACAACAAAGTAAAAAGTAAAAGTGCAGCAAGTGCCATTCTGCTCATTTGGGTAATTAAAGGGATAAAAATACCCACTGAAAATATGAAAAAAAGATAACTCTGTGTTTTTTTCAAAGTATTTAATGAAATTAAATTTAAGATAATTGTTGCTAGAACCATATCTGATGCCTTTACGAAAGTAAATCTGTCACCAACACTTTTAAACCAGTTCATTAACGCATCTGGATAATTTCCTGTCCCGAAGATATATAAAATTAAATATCCAAAAAAGAATACGTAAAATAATTTTTTATCAATTGTTTCATTTAAAAAATAATAACCAACAAAAAAATATGCCATAGTCCAAATATATGAGCTTGTTTTGTAGGTATACCTTGCTAATAAATCTGCATCAGTAACAATCAGTGTAATAAAAAATGCAATTACAATAAGTCTGAAAAGATTATGTATTGTTACAGGAGCTTTTAGATATTTATTTGGTATCAAAATTATAACGAATGATAAAACAAGCCCAAAAGCAACAAAGTATTCTCCAAGTCGTATACCAAAAACATAAATACCAGCAAAAGAACGTGTAAATACAATAAGAAAAAACATTGTTATCAATGTTCCGTAAGAAATTATTTTGTTCACTTTTTAAAGTTTAACTTTACTTGATATTTTTTTTACTAATTTATTCAATTTATAAAGATAAAAATTTGATACTTGCAAATTATCAATAGATCTATTTTTTGCAATTTCAATTTCTCTAGAACACAATTCTTTAAATAGTTGAAAATAATTATCACACATTTTTTCAGAATTGAATGGATAATTTTTCATATTTTCATAATAAAAATCATAATTTTCATATATTTCTTCAAGTTTTGATTCAAAATTTTTAGAGTCAAACATTAAACCGAAGTTATTGCAATATTCAGGAATGCCTCCGGAGTCAATGTACAAAATAGGTAACCCACATTGAGCGCCTTCAATGTGATGATTACCAGAAGGTTCATTTAATGATCCGGTTATATACAGATGATTTTTTTTGATTTCTTTTGCAAGTTCTTTTCCAGACAAAGGATCGACATGTTTAGAGTGTTGAAAACTGAAATTTTTTGGTAAATTTCCAATATATGTAAATTCAATTTTATTTTTCCATTTTTCATCACCAATCATTTCATCAATTTGGGAATAAGTATCAAACCCTTTGTTCCAATTTGCACCCCAGTGATGAGTTACAATTTTGAGTTTTTCTTTTTTGTTCCAAGGTGAAAAGTTGTCATTATTAAAAATTTGTTTATTTGCCCCAGCAAGAATAACTTTTTTATTTTTTTGAGTAAGTCCTTGGTCATTAAATAAGTTCATTAACCAACTACTCACAAATACTGTATAGTCGGCCGACTTATTAACTTTAATGAGATATTCATTTACATTATTTGTGTTTTTTCTTTCATCACATTCATTTATTCTGTGAATTACAACACATTTGTTATTTTCATATTTAAGGTAATTATTTACATCAATGTGGGTAAATGCAGATGACTCAGATGTTTTTCGAGGCTCAGTTAGTAAGATAACATCGATATCATTGTCTTTTAAGTCATAGACCACATCGTGATGATTATTAACCAAGTAATTTGTGAGATTAATTGCAAATAAATTACCACCTCCCCATGGTCCATCTTTAACATTTGTTCCAATGCTAACTTTCATAAAGCTTGACCATCATTTCATTAAATTTGTTCATTCCATCTTTAATTACAAAGTTTTTTGCTCTTTCATAAGCAAAATTTATATTTGGTTTTGCGCTTTCAAAAGTTTCAATTTCATATATTGATGATGGATGAAGAACTTCAGTTGAGATACCTACATCAGTAGATACAATTGGAGTTTTTACTATTGCACATTCCATAATTGCCATTGGCCCCCCTTCAACTCTTGATGCAACAATATATAAATCAAGGCAATTGTAAAGTTCATTTAAAATTTTTAAACTTGGTTTTTCAAAATATTTGTAATCAATCTTTAGTTTTTTTAGTTCATTGATAATATATTGGCGTCGATATCCAGCAATTAAAACTTTCAAATTTTTGTTTTCTATTTGGTTTTTGAGTTTATTTAAATTTTGTATAAATAAATCTGGGCCTTTTGAAAGTTTAGGACTTATTAGATCAATTCCCTCGGTATCTCTTTGAAAAGAACCTACAACATAGTCATTGGCACTAAATCCAAATTTCGATCTGAGTGTTTCTTTGTCTTTTATCTCATAAAATTTTTGTGAATCAACCCAGAAAGGAATTTGTATTTTTGGTTTATTTGTTAAGTTATTTAGCAGGGCTTCTGTTTTCTTTGAAGGCACATGATAAATGTCAACATATTTATCTCTAGCTTTAAAATCATCAAGGTAGGCTGAATCAACTTTTGCCTCATCTATGTGATGAATTGTGCATACTGTTTTCAAATTTTCCAGTTTTTTCTTATTTAATTTATCCCAAGTCCACGGAGAAATTATCCATACTATGTCAGCATTAGAAATTCGTTTTGTAGTGTTATTATTTTCTTTATAAAATTCAGCTCTTAATCTGTCAGTAATCCAAGATTCTCCAGCTTTATTAATATATAGTTTAAAATTAATTTCTTCCATCTGGCTCTATGTTGCGTTTGACACAATTAGCATAATAACTTTGGATATCTTTTTTATTTGTAGATATATTATTTTTTGTGTTTAGTTTATAAAGTGGTTTATTCAAGTAAATATAACTATAGTCTTTTTCAATCAAATCCTTAAACAATTTATAGTCTTGTGCATAATAAAACTTATCATCATACGCTCCAATATTTTCAATTACAGTTTTCTTGATCAATAATGTTCCATGAATAAAAGGGTTTTTATATTTTAAAACATATTTTGTAGGTAAGTAATTTGAGAATCTTGGTATGTTATTTTTAGTCTGTATATTTATCGCTCTGGAAACACAGAAGTCAACATCATTTTTAATTAAGTTACTTATTTGTAAAGCTAATCTTTCTTTTAAGCTTTCATCATCTGCGTCCTGACGTGCAATGAGTTCACCATTTGAAATTTTAATTAATTTATTCAGAGATTTTGTTAAACCAATATTTGATTTATTTTGAAAAATCTTAATAAAATTATGTTTTTTCGAATAGTCCTTGATAATTTGATAAGTATTATCGTCTGAACAATCATCAATAATCAAAAATTCTAAATCTTTATGAGTTTGATTAGTAATACTTTCAATAGCATTTTTAATAGTCTTTTCATTATTGTGTGTACTCATTAAAACAGAGACAAAATTTTTTTTATTCATCGATAATTTTCATTAAATCATCTAATAATGATCTTTCATCTAGAAGATTTTTTATATATTTGTAGTTTTCATTGCCAATTCTAATTGCGTTTTCTTTATCAGAAAAAACTTTGAATTTTGATATAAGATCCTGATAATCAAATTGCTTATAAGATAACTCATAATCTTCGGGAAAAAATTCATGAATTCCACCAGTTTTTGGAAAAATTGATGGTTTCTTTAAAATAGAGGCTTCGCATAATAATGTTGGCTGACCTTCAAGAAGTTTAGTTGTTGTTACGACACCAACTGAGTTATTTATTTCTTCAATAGTTTCGAAATTTGATAATTTTCCTAAAAATAAAACATTTTTATGTTTGAATTTATTTTTCAAAGTATTCAAAGCGGGGCCATCTCCGATAATCTTTAATTGCATATCTTTTAGATCAGCAGCTAGAAATGACTCAATTAATTCAAGAACACCCTTTTCTTTTGATATTCGCCCTGCATATACAAAATAATTTTCATACTCACTTGTATTTTGAATGTTTGAATTAATATAGTTTCTGAATATTTCTACATTTTTTGAAATATCATTACTTTCAATATATTCTTTATGAAAACTAGTTAAAACAAGTAATTTAAACTTTTCATCAGACATTAATTTATAAAACTTTTTACCATATCTTATTACAAGAAATGATTTTAAAAATGACTCTTTAAAATATTTGTTAAAAATACCAATTTCGTTTGAACTTAAACCGCAACACTCACAAAATGTCTTCCCTTTAAAATGAATCTTACTCATATAGGAATTTGTACATCTGTACCTAAAATTATGGAGTTTTATTAGTACTTTAATATTTTGATTTTTTAATAAGTCAAATATTCCAGCCGAGGCTTTAAACCATGTATTGTGAACATAAATAATATCCGGTTCAAAAATTTTAATCTTTTCCTTTACAGTTTTTATGCTCTCATAATTTTTATTCATAATAAAATAAAACAACTGTTTGAAATAACTATCAATTTTATTATTGAAAAAAATTGTTTCAACATTAAATTCTTTCTTCAAAAACTCGATTTCGTTGCGAACAGCAATGTCTTCTCCACCTTGAACTTGGTATGTATTGTGGATTACTAATATTTTTTTCATATTATTAACACAGTATATTAAGTTAATATTAACTCGATGAATGTAATTCTCATATTTACTTATGATGTATCTCTAAAACAGTGGGAAGATTCTGGCTTATTAAGTAGAGAAATAANTTTATACAATAAAATGATAAGTGATTACAAATTAACATATACATTTATCACATTTGGAGATGAATCCGATATTCCTGTAATAAATAACCCGAATATAAAAATTTTACCAATTTATAAATATATAAAAAAAAGTAAAATTAAATCAATAAATATAATTAAAAGTTTTTTTGTTCCATTTATCCTCAAAAAATATATTAAAGATAGCCAACTAATCAAAACAAATCAATTAAATGGGAGCTGGATAGGAATAATATTGAAACAAATCTTAAAAATTCCTTTATTTGTAAGAACTGGATATAACATTTACGAATTTAAGAAAATTCAAAAAAAATCAATATTTGTAAAACTTTTTTACTTCGTTCTAACAAAAGCTTCATTGCGATTTTCAGATATATATACTGTGACATCAGAAACTGATATGATAAAAATTAAAAAAATATCAAAAAATGTAAATAAGATTTCTATTCTAAGAAATTACGTTTCAACCCTACAAGCTGAAAAAAATAAATCTAGGCATAAAGAAAGAATTCTTTCTGTTGGGCGTCTTGATAGCCAAAAAAACTATAAGATGTTGATTGATATATTTGATAATTCTGAATTTGAAATTGATATAGTAGGTAGCGGACCTGGCAAGCATGATCTTATTAAGTATGCGGATTCGAAAAATGTGAAACTAAATCTTTTGGGAAACATGGATAACAATCAATTAATGAATTTGTATCATAAATATTACTTTTATATTACAACATCGTTGTATGAAGGTAATCCTAAAGCCCTCTTAGAAGCCATGTCCTCAGGCTGTATAGTGTTGTGTAAGAAAAATCCTAATACTATGGAAATTATTGATAATGGTTTTAATGGATTTTATATAGATAATGACATAGAGACAATACAACTAATTGAAGAAATACTCAATGATAAAAATTTAAAAAATAAAATAGTTGAAAATTCATTAAAAACCATAGAGAGAAATTATTTAATTGATAAAATAGTAAACGAAGAATTTGAAATTTACAAAATCCTAACTACTGACAAATAGCCTTTTATCATCTTTTAATACTATACGCAGATGTTCATCATAGGAAAAATCTTCATGGCTGTGAGTTGAATTAATAATAGTAATATTTTTTTTGCTAAGAATTTCAAAAATAAGCTTCCTCGATGATACATCAAGGTTTGAAGTTGATTCATCAAGTAGTAATATTTCTACATCTGCGAGCAAAGACCTTATAAATGCAACTTTTTGCATTTGTCCGGAAGAGAGACTTTTATTATTAACTTGATAATTTAAATCAATATCATCACTATTAAATAATTCAAATTGTTCCATTAATTTAATCAAGTCAGCATCATCTTTTTTTGTAGTATTTCCATACATAAAATTATCTCGTAAAGAACCATTTAATATTAGGGGTGTGACACCAACATAACCTACTTTTTCTGAATAGCTAGTTATCTTGCCCTCTTGAGGATAAAAAACTTTTGAAATCAATCCTAATAACGTGCTTTTACCAGATCCGTTTGGCCCAGTAATTACTGTATGTTTATTTTTTTTAATTTCTAAATTTAAATTATCAAATATTAAATCTTCAGAATTAAAGTACTTAAATTTCAAATTTTCTATTTTAATTGCTAAGTTTGAATTTTCGTTTATATTAAAGTAGTTTTCATCAATTATTAACTTGTTATTTTCTAAATTAATAAATGACTCTAAATGCACATGTGAATTGATAACCATATTGAGTGACTTGTTGAAGGTTCCAATAGTTTGAACTAATCTAAGTGTTACCCCAAGAAACTCTAGCGTAAGAGATTTTAGGATATCAAAAAATACAATCAAAATTGAAACTGTAAAAACAGTTAAAAAATTTGGTGTAAGAGAATTTAATGTTCCATAAATTTGATTTTTAAAATTTGCAGTTTTTACTTTCTCTGTTGTTCTGTCAAAATTATCGAGTTCAGTTTTAATTGTGTCTAAGATCTTAATTAAAAATATATTTTGTATAACTCTTTCTATTTCTCTCGACGCCTGCCTTCCACTAACATAAGCCTCGTGCATATATTTACGACCTAGTTTTAATAATGCTCTTGTAGGAATAAATAAAACAGCTATACCAATTGCAAAAACTGTGATTGTATTTAGGTCTGTAAATATTAAAAATGAAGAATATACAACTACTTGTATAAAACTATTTAATAAGCTTGTTAATCCTTGGTAAAAATACCCAATATGACCGCTTAAAGTTCCAATATAGTAGTTTGAATCAGCGATCGAATAATTTCCTTTTTTATAGACTTCTTTAATAAGATAAATTTTAAGATTTTTTTCAACTTGAAGCTTTAACGACATAATATTTGCTTGTTCTACATATATGAATATAAATCTAAAAAGTACAATTATTGGAAGAAAAATTAAATTAGATAGAATTGAATTTAGAATATCAAATTCAGCTCTTTCTCCAGATAGTATGTTTGCAAAATAAAGAATTATTAGGATATCAGACAAAACGGTCAAGTTTGATAAACCGACCGACATCAATATTCTTATCTTTTTCTTTGTAACTCCAGTAAGTTTCGAAATATAGATTATTTCTTTTAAAGTTTTTTGAAAACCATTCATATATTTATCATATAAATAATAAGAAAATAATTAATAAAAATTACTTTATATAAATTTTTATAGATTTTATTTTTAATGACTTATTACTTTCCTAAACACCTGTCCATTTGAATAGCTTGAATAGTAAACAAAATTATCTTCAAAATATTTATTTTCTTTCCAAGCTTTATAAATTGAATTTTGATTATCGTCAATGGATGTAAAATCATCAATCATTATGAATCCTCCCGGTGAGATTCTTTCCTCTAAGTATTTAAGTATAGGAATAGAGGATTCGTAAATATCACAATCTATAAACGCAAAAGAGACATTACTTATTTCTTGCATTTTGTCTGTATTAAGAGAATTCTCAAAGAAGCCTTTAACTATATCTATTTTATTTTTATTAGAGAAAAATTTATTTACAATATCATATGAAGTTTCAAAATTTTCATTTGTATATAGTTTGTGATTTTCAACAGGAAACCCTTCAAATGAATCTAATCCATAAACGTGCATATTATTTAATTTAAGTTTATTAATACATCGCCAAGCATGATAAAGAGATTTACCCTTAAAAATTCCAAACTCTACATAATCACCATCTATGTTGTCTTGTTTGATTGCATATAAAATTTCATATATTTGTTTAAATTTCAATTTGTTATGTATATTTGTAGGGCTATATATTGTAGTTATTAAACTCAGTAAATAAGTTTTTAAGTGTAAAACAAGATTCATAACATATAGATTAGTGCTTCAGTGAGTCTTCAATCTATAAATTTTAAATTTGCATAATCAATTAAGAATATTATTAATATCTAGTTGTGTGAGTAATATACTTTTTATTTTTATATATTATATAGCAATTTTAATATTTCTATATTTGGTGGGTCGTGCTTTATTTGTAATAATTGAAATTTTTACAAAAAAAGATATCCATTCCTTATTTGATATAAAAAAAGAGACTTTTTTTCTTATTATCGGTTTAGTTGTATTCTCTCAAATATTGTTTATTTTTAACTTTTTTTCAGGGTTAGTTAATTTTAATATAACTATTTTCATAATTTTTTTGTTGATTATCAACGTAAGAAATTTTACAAAAATTAAGTCTTATAAAGAATTTGGTTTAAATATTTTTCTTTGTTTTTTATTATTCATTACCTTTTATGACACTGGATTAAGTAAAGATAGTTACTTGTATCATTTAATGTCACAAAAATGGATTTATACAGAAAAAATAGTCTTTGGTTTATCCAATTTGAATCCCTATCTAGGATATATGTCAATTAGCGAGTTTGCCTCATCGTTGTTAAATGAAATAAATTTAAATTTTGCCCATATATTTAATCTTGTTTTTCTTATAAGCTTTTTCTCTTTAATAATTGCTTTTATATTTTCAAAAATTGAATACTACAAAAATATTGCTATTTGTTTTGGAGTTTTTGGAATTTTAGATAATTTTGGATTTGATGGTGGCCGAAATGGTTTTATTGCTACACAGGAAATTAACAAGTTTGATTATTCATTTTCTATATTATGTATATTATTTATAGTTTTTTCTATCTATTCAATAATAATAAAAAAAGATATATCAAATCTTGAACATTTAATATTCTCTTTGTTTTTTATCTATGCGGTTCAATTAAGAATCTTCGGTTTTATTTTGTTTCCACTTTACTTTTATATGATGTTTAGATTTAAAAAATTTAGATTAATTTATAATTTCTCTTTTACTTTTTTAATTTTATGGTTCATTAAGAATTTTATTAATACATCATGTTTTATATATCCTGTAAATCTAACTTGTATTAATACTGGCTGGTTATTCCCAGAAAAATCAAAATATATAAGCTATTTGGTAATAGATAGTTTTCGAGATCCAGAAAATGGAATTAACACCATCAATAATTTGCAGTGGATAAATGAAGTTTTTTTACCAAATAATCAAAATATAATTAAAAATTTTCTGATATCGGTAATATTTTTTAAATTATTAAAAATACTTTTCTTTAAGCATCAAAAAATAAAAAAAGATTATGTAAATTTGATAAAAGTATATTTGAGTGTTTTCATCCTCTTTGGACTTTGGATATTTTATTTACCTCAATATAGATTTTCTTCATTCTTTCTTATGACATCATTCTTAATATTAAATTTGGACTTTTTAAAAAATAAACACAAATTCAGCATAAATTTGAATTTGATTATCACCATTTTTTCTTTCTTACTATTGATTAACATGAATGATTATAAAAGCTTTTATAATAATCCAACAGTAATTAGTCAGGCATCGTTACCAATTACTCAATATGAGAAACTTAAAAATTACGGAGTTAAACCAATAAGTGATATTTCAAAAGGTATTCTCTGTTTTGATAGAAAAGACTGTTATTCAGCAAATTATGAGTTATCACTTTCTAACTTAAAATTAAATTACAAAATAATTAGACCAATAAATAAAAATTATTATTTGGATTTACTGCAAAAGTTTAAATAACTTTACAAAACTCAATATAAAATATGGTAATGAATATTGCAGTCTGTTTTTCTGGTCAACTTCGATCTATTGAACTGACGTATAAAAATATAAACAAATTTCTGAATAATAATTTTGAAGATTACAAAATATTTGCTCATATCCCAGAAAATAAAAAAATAAATCAACAATTTGATCAATATTTTCAAGACTCACTATACATAATTGAAAAAGATCCAAATATAAGGAAAACCAAATTAAAAAATAGTCAATTTAAATCTGTAAAAAACAAATTTAAAAGTTTAAGAAAAGCAAAAATTGCTCATATGCAACAACTTTATGGAATTTTTAAATGTAACGAATTAAAAAAAGAGTATGAAGCAAAAAATAATCTTGTCTTTGATTGGGTTTTAAGATGTAGATCAGACCTAATGTTTTACGATAGTAATATAGATTTATCAAAAATGAATAACAAATATTTGTACACTCCAAATTTTCATAATTGGAGTGGAATTAATGATAGATTTATAATTAGTTCATCAGAAAATATGAATACATTTGCTGATTTATATAACTACATTTTGCAAAATGAAATTGATGGGTTTAATGCGGAAAGTATATTTAAAAATTATCTTGATGCGAAAAGTATTGAATTAAGAGAAGTAAATACTGTACGTTTTAACAGAGTTAGAGCGGATGGTGTCGAGTTACAAGACTTTTAAACTAACCTAATTGATATAATTTATTTATGATAAAAAAAGCTTTAATTATGGGTGCTGGTGGCTTCATTGGCTCGCACATGGTATCTAGATTAAATCAAGAGGGTTATATGACTCTTGGAGTTGATATAAAAAATCCTGAATTTTCTGATTCAGATGCTCATGAGTTCTACCTTCTAGATTTAACTGAAAAAACTAACATTGACAAAATACTTGTGGAACATGAAGATATAACTGAAATATATCAATATGCAGCAGACATGGGTGGTGCTGGATTTATTTTTACTGGAGATAATGATGCAGACATTATGCATAATTCTTCATTAATTAATTTAAATTTATTAAGAAGTTTGATTGAAAACTATTCAAAAAAACTTCCAAAAGTTTTTTACTCAAGTTCAGCTTGTATATATCCAGAAGAAATTCAGGAATCGCCGGATAATCCTGGTTTGAAAGAATCAGATGCCTATCCTGCAAATCCTGATTCTGAATATGGTTGGGAAAAGCTTTTCTCTGAGAGACTATACCTGAGTTATATGAAAAACTACAAAATGGATATAAAAATTGCTCGTTTTCATAATATATACGGACCAAACGGAACTTGGGACGGAGGAAGGGAAAAAGCCCCTGCAGCAATGTGTAGAAAAGTTGCTGAGACAAAAGATGGTAATATCGAGGTTTGGGGCGATGGAAAACAGACTAGATCTTTTTTATTTATTAACGACTGTATTGAAGCAACAAGAAGGCTTATGAACTCTCAAGTTTTTGAACCAATAAATATTGGATCTGAAGAGATGGTATCAATTAATCAGCTTGTTGAAATAGTTTCCAAAATTGCTAATAAAAAAATTAAAATAAATCACATAGATGGACCTCTTGGAGTGAGAGGTAGAAATTCAGAAAATTCATTAGTAAGAGAGGTCCTTAATTGGGATTACGAATATTCCTTAGAAGATGGAATTAAGATAACTTATGAATGGATATCTAAACAAATTATAAAATGTTAATTTACATCAATAATTAAAAATTTAAAAAGCATTCTGATATATTTCAAAAGATTTTTTTACATTATCTTCTAATTCATATCTNTTTTGAATGAAATTTAAAGTATTTCTGTATCCGATAATCTCTTTTTCTAGATCTAAAACGACATCGTGTTCATTTCTCTCTTGATACACGCTTGCAGTATTGTAGATAACTGAGTTGGGGAATTNTTCTTGAACAATATAAGAAGCCCAAATATCATCCATTCTTCCAACATAAGGCAACATCATATAGTGTGGGAGTACTTCCCTGCTTAAAAAAGTATTTTGACTATTAAAAGGACTTAGTTGTTTACTTCCATATGGTTTTTGAACATCAAACTTTACCTCAGGTTTCATAGACAGCCTACATATGGCGTCAACATCCGGGTCGCCATCCCATAAATCTGCCTGAACCAAAACGTGACGATTATCTTTTCCTATAGGTTTTACATTATTTTTTGTAGGAACCATCTCTATTGGGTAACCACGATGCCAAATTTTTGAATTACTCGTTACACTTAAAGGGTCAAAATATCCATTTTCTGAATGAAATAAATCAACCTCTACTTCATTATCAATATAAATATTTTTTCCCCAAAAATCGTATGGAATATTATCATCATCTACAGTTGCAACTATGTCTGCTCCTTGTTGGTAAGAAAAAAGGAAACCCATATTTCTTCGTTGTATACNGTTCCACCCAATTGAGTNTGATAAGTTTTTATTTAAATCTTCTTGATTTTCAGGTGTAAGAAAAATACAGTCAATATCTCGATACTCATTTTCTGGAGTTTTCTTATCACCAACAACTACAAGTTGCCAATCAGACATTTCAGAATATTTAATAGTTGCTTTTGTAGGGGATTGTATTGTTGTTGTAACAATGTATTTTTTCATGTTTAAATTATAAACTTTTGAATTTAATCTTTTATGTTTTTACTCAAATTTTGTTGAATAGTTACTAAGAGACACTGCATTTTTATCTTTTTCTGATATGAGAAAATTTTTTATTGGCCATTTGAAATTAATACTTTCAGGATTGATAGAAAAATCACTCTCACTATCATATTTTCCAGATTGTAAATAAATTACTTTTGCAGAGTCTGAAAGAACAAGGTAGCCATGTGCAAATCCTTCTGGAATAAAAAGTGAAATATCATCTTTCTCTGTTAATTGGATAGACCCTGTTTTAAGATAAGTTTCAGAACTCTTTCTTAAATCTAAAATTACATCTAAAATTTCTCCCTGAGTACATTGGACTAATTTACTTACAGCATTTGGTGGTTCTTGGAAATGCATCCCTCTTAAAACGTTTTTTGAAGATGTAACGTTTAAGATTTCGCTAACAGATAACATAATGTCACCAATTATTGTTTTTTTAAGTTCTCCACGATGATCAGCAAAACTATTTCCTTTTACAACTTCTACACCATCAAAATTATCAAGCATTTTGCAATAATAACACTAATTTCTCATTTAAATTGTCTAAGTTTATATTCTTGTTATCAATTAACAGTTGCATATTTATATAGTCATTTTTTTTATAAGTTAGAATTTCTTTATCTGGTTGATTTTTTTTATAAAAACTTAACAAAAAATGATAAATTGAATTTAAATTAACCATATATTTTGGAATAAATGCTGATTTATTTTTTTCAAAAATTTCTCTAGATATTAACAATCTATCTACTACATCATCCACATGTGTTAAATTAATAAATCCATTTTTATTTATAATTGGGTTTTCTGAATCTTGAATAATACTTTTAACAATCAGTGGAATAATTTTTTCTCTTTTGTCACCTTCTCCAAATGTGTTATCAAGAAATATTTCTTCAAAAATTGAATTATTTTTGTCACAAAAATACTCTAAATTTTTTGCACACTCATTTTTTGTTTTTGTATAAAAACTATCTCGTAAATTTGGATCTTTGTAGAAGTTATACATCGAATTTGTATAGATTATTTTTTTAACATCATAAGCATCAATCAAATCTAATAAATTATTTGTAAAACTAACGTTTGCTTCAAAAACTTTATCCTTTTTAGCATCATCTAAGGAGAAATAAGTCGATAGATGAAAAATTAAAATTGAGTCAAAATGATTTAAATTTTTTATAGTTAAATTGTTATGATCTACAAATTTTAAATTATTTTTATTTTTCCTATCAATAAATATTAAGGATTGCTTCTCAATTTTTTTAGTCAATCTACTTCCAATAAATCCATTGGAACCGGTGATTATAATTCCTATTTTTTTCATATTTTATATGATAATTTTATAAACTAGAATCATGAGTTCAATAAATCAAGTAGTTATTTTAGCAGGAGGTAAAGGAACTCGAATGGGTGAAATGACCTATTCAACCCCTAAGCCTATGGTTGAAATCGGTGGTAAACCGGTCTTGGTGCATTTGATGGAAATATTCGATTCATTTGATAATTTTGAGTATTTAATATGCACAGGGTATCTTGGCGATATAATTGAAAATTATTTTTCTGAATATTCAAATGTAATGACAATACATACAGGAGATGAAACTCCAACTGGTGGCAGAATAAAAAAAATTGAAAAATATTTAAATGAAAATTTCATTGTCACTTATGGAGATGGGCTAGCAAACGTCAACATAGACAAATTGATAGATTTTCATATTAAACATGAAAAAATTGGCACCATTACGGTAACAAATCCAGAATCAAGATTTGGTTTAGTTGAGTTTAACGACACAAATAAAGTAACTAGTTTTATTGAAAAACCTACTTTACAAGGACATGTCAATATGGGTTTCATGGTTTTCAATAAAAAATTTATTTCCTACATTGATGAATTATCAACATTGGAATCAAAGCCAATTGAAAACTTAGCAAATGATGGTGAACTCTATGCATATGAGCATTTAGGATTTTTTAAACCTATGGATACATACAGAGAATATTTAATGTTCAATAATCTTTGGGAAAACAATAAAATACCCTGGTTGAATTTTTAATGATTAAAAATATATTATTAACTGGTTGTAACGGTTATTTAGGTAGTAAATTTGTAGAAAAATTTTCAAATGATTATCAAATTAATGGTTTCGATACAAATTTTTTTGATTGTAGTAATAAAGTTGCAGCAGCTTTAGGTAATGTAATACAAAAAGATATAAGAAATTTAACAATTAATGATTTACAAAATGTCGATTGCGTAATTCATATGGCTGAGCTCTCAAATGATCCACTTGGAGAACTAAATTCAAAATTAACGTATGAAATCAATCACCAAGCAACAATTAACTTACTTTCATTAATGGAAAAAACAAATATTAAAAAATTTATATATATGTCTTCATGCAGTGTGTATGGATACAACAAAAAAACTGTAACTGAGAAATCTGAACTTAACCCTATAACTACTTATGCAAAAGCTAAAGTTAGGAATGAGAGTTATATTTTAGAAAATGACTTTTCGTTTAAGATTGC
>FUFK010044667.1_pt1 | contig 40691 bp, 39 predicted proteins | sample 1021851 | NCBI WGS metagenome assembly FUFK01 (sample SAMEA51879418, study PRJEB19060) | metagenome
TCAGGATTTTTTCCCAGAGTGATTTGAATTTCGATTCACTCAAGACTTCAAGTAAAATACTCATCTTGAGAGGAGACCTGTTGAGCAAGACCATCTCAGATCAAAAAAACCAAGATTTGAATCTGCTTCAACACCATCCTTAAAAAGAGCGCGAATGACAAGCAAAGGGCGGAACTGATGGTTGACCTTTCNGCAAAGAATTTTTCTGAGAAACTGGAGGAGGTGGAATTTTCCAGGATTTTCAATGATCCGGCATTGGACTGGTTCCCNGAGGAGTTGGAAGCATCCGAAAAANTCCTGGTTTTAGAAAACCCNTCTTTGAANCCCTGGCTCGTGCAGGTCCAGGAGGGAGAAAAGCAATTTTTGTTGGTGGACGGATACCGAAGGATGCGTTGCCTGAAAGCAGCGGGATTCGATGAAAGTCAGAAGCTGGAATGCAGGATCATCCCTGCAGAATTTCCAAAAAAGTCCATTCTTCTGTTTCGGTTGCAAAGCCTCCCATCCTCCAAACGGGANACACTCTCGGGTTACGGTTCNATCAGGATCCTCNAGCATTTCCAGGAAGCCGGGATGAAGGTCCAGGAAATGTCCGAAAGGGTTTTGCCGCTATTCGGGGAACCGCCCTCACTGCATCGGGCCAACCGCATGCTCCAACTGGGAAACCGTCTCGCAACTGAGAAAGTTCCGGAAACCCTGAANAAGATGTCGGTTCAGGATTTAATGCCCCTGCTTCGTTTTTCCAGTGATGATCTTCCGGCCCTGATGGAACTCGCAGAAAAGATGAAAATGGGCGGGAACAAGTGGAAGACGATGCTTCAACTGGTGGACGAAATCTGCCGCATCCGGAACATCAAAGCCCGAGCATTCCTTGAGGAGCAGGATTGCCGATCACTTCTGGAAAACCGTGATCTCCAAGGCCCGGTGCTTTACCGTCAATTCAAACAACTGCTGGACCGTCAACGCAATCCTGAATTGAGTCAANTCCGAGAACAATTTGAGAGGCTTTCCAAAGGATTGAAACTGCCCCAGGGAGTTCAGATGGAAAACGATGATTTTTTNGAAAAGGAGGAATTGCTGCTGAAAATCAAAGCCTCCTCAAGCAAGGAACTCCTGTCCCAACTGGAGCGATTGAGGGATTGCCTGGACCAGAGTGAAATGGAAGCAATCTTCCGGATGCTNAAAGGCTGATGGCAGGAAGAATGAGATTCAGGTGACTTTGAGGACTTCNACCTTGAAGATCAGTTCCGCATCTTCGGGGATTCCCATCGAAGGCACTCCGGCTTTGCCGTAAGCCAGCTTGGCAGGAATGATGAGCTGGATTTTACTTCCGGCACGCAAACCTTCGAGTCCTTCTTCCCAGCCTTTGATGACTTTTCCNGCTCCCAGTTCAAACTCGAAGGGGCGACGTTTGTCCCGGCTGCTGTCGAACTTGGAGTAATCCTCGGCAAGCCAGCCGTCATAATGGACCTTGACCTGGCTGCCTTTGACCACCTTGGGACCGTCCCCGGAACGCTCGACATAGATTTTCANCCCGGAACGGAGGGTNTTGAAAACCTGGTCGATGGCGAGTTGGGGGCGTTTGTTTTTGACTCCCTCGGCTTTTGGCGGAGGAACGGCAGACCCTATTTTCATCGGCACCTGAAGGCCGGAGTGAATTCACCTCCCATTTTCATGGTCATCTGAATCGGGGCATTCCCATCCCCCTGGGCAACTCCGCGGTTGACATCAAGGAAGAGGTTGATCTGCGTCCCCTGCAGATTGTATTGTCCTGAATCCACCTCCGCATTGCCCTCCAGTCGGATCGTCTGTTTCTGTTCATCCACCCGAGCAAGATCCGCACGGGCCACCCTGCCGGGCTGTTCAATGCATACACTCTGCCGGGCATTGGCTTCGGTCAGCATTTGCTGTTCATCATAAAGAATCTGCAGCAGACCTGCGGAAAGGTAAAAATCTTCAGGCATGCGCTGCATCTCCACATTGCCCTCCAGGGTGATCCTGCGTTTTGCATTTTCAAGACTGGCGCGGGCAGCCTGGATCATGATTTCACGTGCCTCGGAAACTGCCGGATCAGNCTGNGCGGATGCTTCTGCACCTCTGGCAATCCGGTCTGGGAAAGCATCAATCCTGACACGTTCGGTTCCCTTTGCGGATTTCCCTTCAAGCACCGCCTCTTGTTTCAGCAAATCAAGAACGAGGGTATGACTGCGTGCTTTACCCTGGCTTGCAGTCATCTGCACACTCCCTTCCAACTTGAGGGTTTCATCGTCAGGCTTCGGATTCTGTTCTTGAAGGGTGGTGTTGTCAAAGGAACGGGTATAATTCAGGTAATCTCCACGGATTTCACGGTCCCATTGCTCCACCCGGATTCCGCCTTCGCCGATCAGCCGTTCATAGGAATTCAACTCTCCTACCAGCATCCGTAATTTTGCCGTAGAGAACTGGATGTTTTCCCGGGGAATTTTCCCCTGCACGTTTCCCTTGAAAATCGATTCCCGGGATACCTGGTCGCTGGAGAAGGTTTCCGCGCTAATCGTGANTTGNTCCATTGCAGAATAACGNAGGATCACNTCGGTCTCCAGGGGTGCACGGGGTGGAACTTCCAGTTCCGCCAAGGCTGTGAGAAAGGTTTCACGGTCCGGATAGACTTGCTCCATGAGTGGTTCGATGGACTGGACCAGTTTTTCCGGAAGCCCTTCTCGTTTGAGGTGATCCAGAGTGTTGCGGCTGATCAGGAANCGGGACTTTGCATGGACTGGAACTTCCATCNATGAAAGACAGATCCCAATCAATGAGGAAATCAGGATGATCCGGAACAGGATACGCGATTTAAAAAAANCNGGAAAATGTTCAGCCATGGCTGGTCCGGGCCTTCTCCACCTGACGCCGTTCCTGGCCCAAACGGAACTTGCGGAACTCATACGCCGCCTGGATGTAGGAGGCAAACAGAGGATGGGGAAGAAGCGGTTTCGACTTCAGTTCAGGATGAAACTGACAGGCAATGAACCAGGGATGATCGGCCCGTTCGATGGTTTCCACCAAATTAAGTTCCGGATTTCTTCCGCTGATCTGCATCCCGCATTTTTCCAGCATCGGAATGAAATGATTCATCACCTCATAACGGTGACGATGGCGTTCTGAGATGTCGGTGGACTGGTAGATGGACGCAATTTTGGATCCCTTTTGCAGTTGGGCAGGATAACTCCCAAGCCGCATCGACCCTCCGGTTTCCTGCAAACCGGCCTGACTCGGCATCAAATCGACGACGTTGTTTTTGTGGTCCGGACGGAATTCTGCCGAATGGGCATCCTTGATTCCACCAAGATTCCTTGCACATTCAACAATCGCCATCTGCAGGCCGAGACAGATCCCGAAGAAGGGGATGTTCCGGGTACGGGCAAATTCGACCGCGGCAATCTTGCCTTCCATGCCCCGTTCCCCGAAACCCGGAGCAACCAGGATTCCGTCCATACCTGAGAGAAGATCCTCGATTTTTTCGGTTTCCAGCATCTCGGAATCGATGTAATGCAGCCGGGGTTTNAGTTGGTTTGCAATCCCNCCGTGCATCAATGCCTCATTCAGGCTTTCATAGGAATCCCGCTGCTGGACGTATTTCCCGACAAAGGCAATGTCCACTGCGTCTTTGGGATTTTTCAGCCGGTTCACCAATTCGATCCAGGGTTGGAGCATCGGCCGCCGTGTCCACATTTTCAGGTAGTTGGCAATCGTGTTATCCAGTCCCTGCTGTTGAAACATCAACGGCGCCTCATAAACCGACTCGACGTCGAGACCATCCACCACCGCATCTTCCTGAACATTGGTGAAAAGTGAAATTTTCCGGCGAAGGTGATCGGAGAGACTGTTCGAAGTCCGGCAGATGAGAATATCAGGCTGAATTCCGATTTCCCGAAGTTTCCCGACACTGTGCTGGGTCGGTTTGGTCTTCATCTCGGTCGTCTCGACAATCAGGGTCAGGTGCACAAACAGGGAGTTTTCCCGGCCATGGTCATGGCGGTACTGACGGATTGCCTCCAGAAAAGGGAGGGATTCGATGTCCCCTACGGTCCCGCCGATCTCCACGATACTGATGTCAACCCCTTTGGACGCTTCTTCGATCTGAGCCTTGATTTCATCGATCACATGCGGCACCACCTGAACCGTAGCACCGAGGTATTCTCCTTCTCGTTCCTTGCGGATGATCGCATCGTAAATCTGACCTGTGGTGGTATTGTGTTTCCGACCGAGAACCGCGCTGGAAAAACGTTCGTAATGCCCCAGGTCCAGGTCGGTTTCCGCACCATCCTCCGTAACGAAAACCTCACCGTGCTGGAAAGGGTTCATGGTTCCCGCATCGACATTGATGTAGGGATCTAACTTCATCAGACTGATACTCAGTCCACGGGTTTCCAGCAGGGCACCGATCGAAGCGGCGGCGATTCCCTTGCCCAATCCGGATACCACTCCGCCGGTTATGAAAATGTATTTGGTTTGCAAACGACTTCCTGTCTTAGGGGGAGAATTTATTCAGGAACAAGGCAGCAGATCTGAAACCCTGTGCCAATACCATTGATTGAATCTAAAGAAGCCCCAGGTTGAACTCAAGTGAAATTTCAGTTTTCGGAGTTACCAAAAAGATTCACCACCACCTTTCGTTGCCTTCCATGCCTTCGGTGCTCCCAGAGGAAAATTCCCTGCCAGGTGCCAAGCATCAGCCTTTTCCCGGAAACCGGGATCTGTTCTGAAACCTGGGTCAGCGCACTCCGGATGTGAGCCGGCATATCATCCGGCCCTTCGATCGTATGGCGGTAATCGGGATCAAATTCAGGAACCAGTTTATTCATGAAATGTTCCAGGTCAGACAACACCGTGGGATCTGCGTTTTCCTGAATCGTCAGGCTGGCAGAGGTGTGCCGCACGAAGAGATGGCAAAAACCCTCACTCAACCCGGATTCTGAAACCAGGCGCTGCACCTCGGATGTGATTTCCAAAAGCCTTCCGCCCCGTGTATTGATCTGGAGTTCACGTTGAAATTGAATTGGGCTCATTGATTTATCANACAACAACCAGAAAGCTTACATCACCGGNAATTCAATGGTAAATACAGCACCGCCTCCTTCTCCGCTGCTGAAACGAACAAAACCCTGATGGTCGGTGACCGTCTGACTGACAATCGTTAAGCCAAGTCCGGTGCCATGATCTTTGGTGGTGGTGTAGGGATCAAAAAGTTGTGAACTTTTTTCCGCATCGATTCCTGCTCCATTGTCCTGGACCTCTGCCTGGACGATGCCCAAATCNGGAAGAAACCGACTTCGTACCATAATTTCCCCCTGACGGAATAAACGTGAAAGATGTCCTTTTTTCTCGATCGCGTCGATGGCATTGTCAATGAGATTGATGAACACCCGTTTGATCTGTTCGCGGTCAAGAGAAATCCTGGGAATNTCATCCCCGAGCTCGGTTTTCAATTGAATCCTCGAAGGCAGGTTATCGTGATAGAGGTTCAGGGTTTCTTCGATCACCTCGTTCAGATCNTCCGGCTGCGGATTCGATTCTGGAATTCTGGCGAATTTCGAAAATTCACTGACCATCTTTTCCAACTGCTGGACTTCATTGACAATGGTTTCCGTGGATTGAATCAGGGCTTCCTGATCAGAAACCTGGGGAGCATATTTTCTGCGGATGCGTTCTGCCGAAAGCTGGATCGGGGTCAGAGGATTCTTGATCTCGTGGGCAATCCTGCGCGCTACTTCCCTCCAGGCCCGGGCCCTTTCCAGCCGCTGCATTTCGGTGATGTTGTTGAAGATCGAGATCATGCCGACGGGTCTTCCGTCACGATTCTTGAGCAGCAGCAGACTCGCTGAAACCATCACCGGAGCAGAGTTTTTCACCAGGTTCAGGTTACGGGAAACGAATTGTTTTTGTTCCTGCTGAAGTTCTTCAGTCATTTCCTGTAAAATCCGCAGGGAATCCGATGAAAGGACTTCCTGGAAATGTTTGCCTGAAAAATTGGTGGTTTGCAGTTGNAGCAGTTCCTTGGCCGAGCGGTTGATCCCCTCGACCCTGCCGTCGATGTCCATGGAGATCACTCCGGTGGTGATATTTTCAAGCACCAACTCCACAAAACGCGTGTGTTCTTCCAGNACCTTTTTACTCTGNTTGAGAAAATCGGTGGTCTTGATCAATGCCATCCGGTTTTCCTTAAGCTCCCGGCTCATGGTATTGAAGGAATTGACCAACAATCCAAAGTCCTTATCCAGTGGCCCCCTCAATGCCACCTGATAACCAAGCTGCCCCTCGGAAACCCGCTGGGTGGCCTGGGAAAGATCCTCGATCGGCTGGACAAAACCCTGGGCCAGGTAAAATGCAATCCAGGTCGCGACAAAAATAATAAAAAGCAGCATCAACAGGAATATCACCAGAAAGTATCGCTGAACGAGTTCCCGGGATTCTGAAAAAAACAGGGAGTTCAACTGCATCTCCGCCATTTCCCTGAANCCCCCTGGGTTGTATTTCAGAGTAGGCTGAAAGACTTCCAATACCACTTCCTGTTCACCAATGCTGACCCTGCGCAGGTGCCTGAAAAAATTCTGACCCGGCCTTTCTTCAGCAAGCCAAAGCTGTTCCTGTTTTTGGAAACGGAGCCACTGTTCCTGGGATAGCGGCGTCCAAAGTTCTTCACTGAAATTCGGTGAGAACCTTTGAAACACAATCGCCTCTGGATCTTTGTAAATGGTGATCCCTGCCTCGGATGGCGGTATTTGAATACCCTCCGGTGCAATCGTCTTGTTGCGGACCATTTCCGTTTGCCAGAGCCACCCCTGCAGTTCGAGGTTTTTCCTCAGGTTGCTGTGTAAGGCTTCGGAAACGCTTCGCGACTGATGCAGAACGGCCTGGTGCTGGCCCTCCAGCCAGGATTCAAGGTTGTTCGCAATGAAGATGCTGGCAAAAAGATGAAATCCCATCGCAGGCAGCGAAAGGATAATGAAGGAAATGATCAGTTTGGTTTTAAGGTTGACTCCAAGAACATGCTGTTTCCTTTCATAAACCAGCTTCAGCAGATTGCGTGCAATCAGGTAAAAGACGATTGCCAAGAGGACAATGTTGATGTTGACGGCAATGAAGAGGATCAGCCTTGACTCACCTTCTTCAAATCCTGCAAAACCCTGCTGGATGTTGAAGACGATCAAGGTGGTCAGCAGTCCGAGCAGAATNAAAATCGCCAGCAGTCGATTGCGAATGCGGGGGTCGGAACGCAACAGTTCGCGGTATTGGTTTCGGAAACTGTAGAAGCGTGTTTTCAGCGATTCACTCATGGAATGGATACCGACTGATGAGGACGCCGTAGCCTGAACGGCTTGGATGAGGGCAGGCTACTGGTTGAGGATCGACTTGTAGTAGTCTTCCTTTTGTTTTTGATGCCCCTCTTCGAGGGTGTATTCTTCGCTATGTTTGACCAGCAACTGATCGGCTCTGAAATTTCCTCCCTGCATTTTCCCTTCGACGACCACGCCCTGGCCTTCACGGAACATATCCGGTTTGACTCCTTGATAGACTACCGGAATGAACTGCTTCCCGTCTTCAGTGATGTCGAAGGAAAGCCGGATCTCGTCTGCGTTCCAGACCACACTCCCTGATTGTACAAGTGCACCGATACGAATGGTCTGATCCTGGAAATCTGCAGGACTGGCCAAGACTTCCGCGGGAGTATAAAAGAAAACCGTCATTTCCTGCAACCCACGGAAGGAAAGGATGCTCAATGCGGCAAGGATCACGATGCCACCGATGACAAATTTGGTACGCTGTTTCATTTCAGTTCGTGTTGGTTGAATCCTCGTTTCTGAGAGCCTCAATGTTTTGCTGAAGCGTCCGTACTTTGCGCTTGATCAAAGGCACATAAAGCAAAAAGACCAAACTCCAGATGCCGTATGCTGCCACAACGTATTCANAACTTTCGGGCATCAATCCATCCTGTCCTGGGCCATCAGCTGCTTCAGTTCGTCCTGGGAGGTTTCCATCCGATATCTCAACTGCAGCAGAAACAGATAGAACAGAAGCATGGCCATCATCGTCGCCAGAAGCGGGTAGAGCAATTCATCCGGAATCGAGGGTTTGGCCATACCATCTTCGGTCTTAAAAAGCGTGGTCGGTTGGTGAAGTGTCCTCCACCATTCCACGGATTTATGGATGATGGGAATGTCCAGAAACCCGATGATCCCGATCACTGCCGCCAAGCGCGATTCCTTGTCACGGTCCTCGGTGGACATTCGCAGCAGGAAATACCCCATAAAAATCAGAAACAACAACAGGGTCGTCGTCAATCGAGCGTCCCAGACCCAGTAGGTTCCCCAGGTGGGACGGCCCCAAACCGCTCCGCTGATCAACACCAAGGCACAGAACAGCAGTCCGATCTCGGCCGAAGATTTTGCTATCCGGTCAAACATCAGGTCCCGTTTCCAAAGGTAGGCGATGCTGAAGGCAAAAACGATGAAGAAGGCAAGGTAGGTGACGATCACCGTCGGTACATGCAGGTACATGATTTTCTGTGAAAACCCCTGGCTCGTCTCAATCGGGGTCAACATAAAAATCCAGTAGGCACATGCTATGAGGCTGAGGATGGAACCCCATTCCAGGAACAATTTCCACCTAGAAGCCATCATCCGTCCAATCTCGATTTGATCAGTTTGTTGGCAACCCCNGGATTGGCTTTGCCCTGGGTTTGTTTCATCAGTTGNCCNACAAAAAATCCAAGCACCTTGGTTTTGCCTCCCCGGTATTCCTCCACCTGGGCGGCATGCTCTTGGATCAGACCGTCAATCATCTTCAATAATTCCTGTTCATCGGAAACCTGAACCAGNCCTTTGGCTTCCACCAGTTCTTTAACGCTCTGATCCGAGTTTTGCAGATCNGGAAGAAGGTTTTTTGCCATTTTACCGCTGATGGTGCCTTCCTGGATCAATGAGATCAGTTCCGCAAGCATCCCGGGTTTGATCCCCAGTTTCCTGAGACTGAGATCCTTTTCATTCATCATCCGGGTCATGTCCCCAAGGATCCAGTTGCAGGCCTGTTTCGGATCTCCTCCAGCTTCGAGTACTTCTTCAAAAAATTCTGAGGCTTCCCCGGACATACTCAACACTTCCGCATCGTATTCACTCAGGCCGAGTTTTTCGCGGTATCGAAGTTTTCTGGCATCGGGAAGTTCCGGGAGGCTCTCCCTCAATCCATCCACCCAGGCCGTGTCCAGTTCAACCACCGGCAGATCCGGATCCGGGAAATAGCGGTATTCTTCGGCTTCTTCCTTGGAACGCATGGAAAAGGTTAATTTTCGTTCCGAGTCCCAAAGCCGGGTTTCCTGGACCAGTTCACGGCCATCCAGAATCTCTTCCCGGTGACGTTCGATTTCATAATCAATCGCTTGTTTGACAAAACGGAAGGAATTCAGATTCTTGATTTCCGTTCGGGTTCCAAACTCCTTTTGGCCTTTGGGGCGGATCGACACGTTGGCATCGCAGCGCATATGGCCTTTTTCCATATCACCGCTGCAGATCCCCAGGGCGGTCAGGATCGCATGCATTTTTTCCATGTAGGATTTGGCCTCTTCCGAACTGGACAATTCCGGTTCGCTGACAATTTCCACCAAAGGAATTCCTGCCCGGTTGAGATCGACACTGCTGGAGTCGCTGTTTTCCTGATGTAAGAGTTTCCCTGCATCCTCCTCGAGATGGATTCGGGTAATGCCGATTTGTTTCTGCCCTTCATCCGTGCTGATTTCCAGGTGTCCATGTTCACAAATCGGACGCTCGTACTGGGAAATCTGGTAGGCCTTCGGGAGATCCGGATAAAAGTAATTCTTGCGGGCAAACTGCGAATCCGTCCGGATGCTGCAGTTTGTGGCCAGTCCCAACTTCACTGCATATTCGATCACTTTTTGGTTTAAAACAGGAAGGGATCCCGGCAGTCCCAAACAAACCGGNCAGGTATTTTGATTGGGAGGACAACCGAATTCTGTCGAGCAGGAACAGAAAATCTTGGACTCTGTTGCCAACTGGGCATGGATTTCCAAGCCGATTACCGTTTCAAATTCCAATGCCCCCTCCTACTTGAAACGAGTTGATTTCACTTCGTCCCGGATTGCATCTGGTTCATCCTTTCCTCCAGATCCTTCAGTCTTTCTTTCAGTTCCTCGACTTCTTCAGGATTTTGGGTTTCTTCCCTGGCAGCAGGTTTTTCCGAAGCGGTTCCGGTTGCTGGCTGAAAAGCGGCAAAAGGATTGAATACCGGAACTTTCATCTGCCGGGTTGCATCCATCCACTGGGTTGGAACCGAAAAGGTTTCCATCTGCTTTCTCACCGAATCCTGGGTATCAAGGTAGGAATCCAGCATCTTCGGGACAAAATCGGTGAAAAATTCCCCCAGCATTCCATCCCGGTTTCGGATCAATTGATGAAGAAAAGGCGCGGAAAACAGATGCGCCCCCTTGTCCTCCACAAGAATCTGCATCAAAACACTCTGGGTCAGGTCTTCCTTGCTTTTGGAATCAATGACTTCCACATCGTGACCATCTTTGATCAGTTCGACCAGTTGATCCAGGGTCAGATGGCGACTGTTGGTCGCATCATAAAGCCTGCGGTTGGTGTATTTCGTAATCCGGATCGGATCCTGGGTTGCCATCGTTGAATGGTGAAAACAGAATGTGGAAAATCTGTAACTATCTGAAAATACAAAATAGCTTTGATCTGACTTGATCTCAAGTTTATTGGATCCGCTGAAAACCGCTGATTTTCAAGTATAGTAAGGAAGCCAATCTTCAAAGATGGATGATTAAGGGATGACCCACACCTTAGATGGTTAACATGTTTTTTTAATCGATTCTTAGCCTTTCGATGTGTGTTCCACAACAAAAGTTTAATCTTAGCCAAATATTTTTGTTGAGATAATTTTCTGATTCGTTGCATAATGCTCTGTTCCGCTTGCCGGGGTCGGAAATCGGGCATTCTGGTTCTGATTGTTTTGTAATCTCTCCGGTGAACCTTTTTGGAGAAGTATGATGAAAACTTCCATGTTCTGGTACAAATTGGCAGGAGCGGGCCTTCTGTCACTCGGTCTCTTGTTTTCAACAGGAACTACGGCACTCGCCAGTTGTCCTGCTGCAACCGTGGCAGACATGAAAGGCGTCAAAGCCGGAAAATATCCCCAGCAGTTCGAATTAAGCGAATTCGAGCGAAATGCTGGATGTAAGATGACGTTTCAGGGAAACCCTGACATCGCCAAATTGAATGCGAAAATCCGTGGAAATACGAGAAATTTACCTCCTGTTGAGCAGCGTTTGCCTTCAGAGCCCCTGATTTATGCACCCTATGACTCCATTGGGAAATACGGCGGAACACTGGATGTTCTCTCAAATGCTACCGAGGCAGGAACATCTGATTTCCTCTCGGTCCGACACGTCAACCTGGTTCGATACCTGGATGACCTGACAACCATTGTTCCAAACGTCGCCAAGGACTGGAAATGGAATTCTGATTTCACCCAGTTGACCTTTTACCTGAGAAAAGGCCACAAATGGTCTGACGGTCATCCCTTTACCGCGGAAGATGTGAAGTTCTGGTACGATCATCTCGCGCTGGATCCGAAGATCATGGAAAAGCCCAAAGATTACGTNTTGGTCGGTGGAAAGCGCATGACCGTCGAAGTGATCGATCCACAGACCGTAAGATTNAATCTTCCTGCACCCAAGCCTGGTCTTCTGGCGCACTTTGCCTTTTCATTTGCCCAGGGTTTTCAACCCAAGCATTTCCTGGGTAAATACCATCCTGACCTGAATCCGGATGCGGACAAGCTTGCCAAGCAGGCAGGTTTTGAAAACGGTCTCGCCGTCATCAAGGCNTATTACGGAAATTCAGATTGGACCGATACGCCTTCTCCGCTTCTGAATGCTCCTGACAAGGTGGCAAAACTTCCTGCCGATGTCATTCCNACNCTCGAAAGTCATATTTACATCACTGACACCACGGAAGGCCGTCACCTCGTAGCCAATCCTTATTTCCATATTGTTGACACCCAGGGGAACCAGCTTCCCTATATCAACGAACAGGATGAGGTCTATAAGAATGACAACGAGATCAGGATTCTGACACTGGTCAACGGTGAGGCCGATTATAAAGCCCAGTCACTTCAATTGTCCTCGGCTCCAATGCTTNTGGAAAACCAGGAAAAGGGTGATTATACCATCTATCTCAAACCGGAAATCACGCTTTCCAACATGTCCTTCAACGTGACCCATCCCGATACGGATAAGAGAAAAGTCTTTGCCGACCTTCGATTCCGTCAGGCGATGTCGATGGCGATCAATCGTGATGAAATCAATGATGTCGCCTTGTTTGGACAGGGAACTCCAAAGCAGTACACCGGCTTCTCACCACTGCCTGATTTTGTTGATAAGAAGTGGGAAAGCTACATGATCGATTATAATCCAGGAAAGGCAAAATCCCTCCTGGATCAAATCGGTATGAAAGACAATGACGGTGATGGCTTCCGTGAGCTTCCAAGCGGTAAAAAACTGGTTCTGAACATGAATTTCTCAACCCAAGGCATCGATCCGCAAATTGTGGAAATGGTCGGTCAAAACTGGGCGGAAGTTGGAATTCAGACCACCGTTAAAGAGGTGACACCGGATGAATACCGTTCCGCCCAATCCTCCAACCAACTGGATGTCGGAATGTGGCGTTCAAGCCAGCCTCTGAGTATCGTGATGGGGAACAACGAACTCTGGGTTCCTCCCTTTGAAAACTATTTCGGCCATCGAACCGGCATGCTCTGGGCAGAATATGTCGACTCCAACGGAAGCAAAGGGGTCAAGCCTCCTGCTTACGTCATGCAGTTGATTGATGACGTCAATGCCTTCCAATCTTCACCGATCGGTTCTGCCGAATTCAAAAGGTTGGGACAGAGNATGGTCAAGAACATGACAGAAAATCTGCTCAAAATCGGGATCGCGCAGAAACCCGCCCCGATTTATCGCAAAAATTCACTCAAGAATTTCGTCGAGTTCAAAACCCACTCCTATGAGTACTATCGCACCTATCCCTATCGTGCGACCCAGTGGTACCTAGACGAATAAGATTTTCTCACCCTTTATTTGAACCGGATGTATTTTTGCGTCCGGTTCATCTACAGCCTCTGTTGCGGCTGATATGATCAAATTTTTACAATTCATTATGATTCGTGCGGTGATGTCGATTGTGACATTGCTGATCGTCTCTTTCATTGTCTTCTCCATGATGGAACTGGTTCCGGGCAACTGCGCGGAACGTTACATCGCATTCAAAAACACCCAGGGACAAAACATCACCATCGAGGATATTCAGGCTGAGGAGAGACGATTGGGTTTGGACAAACCTTACCTGATCCGTGCGTTTACTTGGATGGGGAATGTTTTCTTTCAGGGTAAATTCGGGGACAGCTGTATTTTGAGGCTCAACATCAATCATTTGTTGAGCGACAAAATCTGGCTGAGCCTTGGCATGAGTATCGGTGCCCTCTTGTTATCCTATGTTCTTGCAGTACCGATTGGCATCTATTCTGCCGTTTCCAGGAACCCGATTGCCAATAATACGGTCCGCTTCATCAGTTATCTCGGATTGGCCCTGCCGTCCTTTCTCTTTGCATTGATGATCATGCTGTTTACGACGGTTTATTTTGGAGAATCGATGTCGGGTTTGTTTTCCAAGGAGTACCGTGACGCAGCCTGGTCTTATGCGAAATTCATGGATTTTCTTTCCAGAGCCTGGTTACCGATACTGATCCTGGGCTGGGCGGCAACCGCNTTTGCCCTGCAAACGGTGAGGGCGTTGATGCTGGATGAAATCGACAAACTCTACGTCACCGCCGCCAGAGCCAGGGGAATTTTTGGACGCAATCTGCTTTGGCGTTATCCGGCGAGGCATTCCCTGGGACCTGTGATCAATTCCATCGGTTTTGACCTGAACCGGATTTTCAGCGAACTTCCGGTGGTGGCACTGATCATGACCCTCACGGAAATGGGATCTTTATTGATTGATGCACTGGCATTTTCCAACGACCAGCAGTTGGCAGGAGCGATCCTGGTGATCCTGACTGCCACCATCGTGCTCATCAATTTCATTACAGACATCATCCTTGCTCTGATGGACCCAAGGGTCCGGCAAGGATTGTTAGGATAGTCCATGGGATTCTTTTTCAACAAAAACAAAAAAAGTGACCAGCAACTGAAAGAAGCCTATTTCACAGCTTCTCAAGTTGAACTGATCCGGTCCCGGTTTAAAAGCAACAAGACTGCAATGGTTGCAGGATGGATCTTGACCATCCTGATTCTCATGGGTTTTTTCAGNGAGTTCCTCTCTCCCTACCAACCCACCATGGCAGGTCGTGATAAAAAATATGAGAACGGCCCGCCTCAGATCCCCAAATTTTGGGATGAAAACGGATTTTCATTCAGGCCTTTCATTTATGGCACCAAGAGGGAACGTTCCATCAAAACCAATTTCCGTTGGGTGGTTACCGTAGACCGTGAAGACCGACGTTACCTCAGATTTTTTGTTGATGGCTGGGAATACAGCTATATCGACTTGGAGTGGGACCTACCGGGAGAATTTTTTGATGTCGATGTCCAAGCCCTGACATTCAGCACCCACCTTTTTGGGGTGGATAAAGGAGGGATCCATCTATTTGGAACCGATAAAAGCGGAAAGGATATTTATTCCCGAACTCTCTTGGCGATTTTCACTTCACTCAAATGCGGGGTTCTTGGGGTTTTTATTGCTTTCGTCCTCGCATTGATCATCGGAGGCATCTCGGGCTACTACGGAGGTTGGCTTGATTCGTTTCTGCAAATGGTCACCGATGCCATTCGAACCGTTCCCCAGGTTCCTCTTTTCATGGCCTTGGCCGCTTTTCTCCCCCAGGAATGGAGTGCAGAAGCCGTATTTTTTGTGATTGCCACCATCTTGGGTTTTATCGGATGGCCTACCCTGGCTCGAAGGATCCGCACCCATGTCCTCAGTGAACGCAGTCAGGACTACATTCTTGCAGCCCAACTTTGCGGTGCTTCTTCAGGACACATCATTCGCAGGCATTTGCTCCCCAGTTTTACCAGTTACATCATCATCGACCTGATGATCACTTTCCCCTATATGGTCCGCCTGGAAACCGCATTGAGTTTCATCGGATTGGGTTTGATCGATCCGGTCAGTTCCCTGGGATCCCTGATGNAGAATGTNTCCAAAGCTGANGTGCTGCTGAACTATCAATGGTATTTCATTCCGGTTCTTTTCTTTATCACCTTCATCCTGGCTGTGGTTTTTGTTGGAGACGGGTTGAGAGACGCTGCTGATCCGAACATGATCAAAAAGAAATGAGCCTGCTTTCCGTAGAAAATCTGGAAGTCCTTTTCAATACCGATGACGGGGTGATCACCGCAGTGGACAAGATCGGTTTTGAACTTGAAGAGGGAGAAGTGCTTGGGTTGGTGGGAGAATCCGGTTCAGGCAAATCCGTGACGGCAAAGTCCTTGATGCAGTTGAACCCGCTAAACACCTTTTACGGGAAAAACAGCAGTATCCGCCTCAAACTCGGTGTTGGGGAACTGGATGTCTTGAGATTGAAAAGTTCCAAAGAACTTGTTGTGGTCCGTGGNGGTGCGATTTCGATGATCTTNCAGGAACCGATGGCCAGTTTTGCTCCGGCCATCACCATTGGTTCACAGATGGTCGAACAACTGATGATCCACACTTCTTTGTCGCGTTCAGCAGCCCAGGAACTTTCCATCGAAATGCTTCAAAGAGTTGGTATTTCGGAGGCTGATAAACGGTTCCACCAATATGCTTTTGAACTCTCCGGGGGAATGCGCCAGCGTGCGATGATCGCCATGGCACTCTCCACCAAACCCAAGATTCTGATTGCGGATGAACCAACCACGGCCCTGGATGTCACCATTCAGGCCCAGGTCCTCGACCTGATGAAGGACCTGATTCAGGAATTTGGAATGGCGATCCTCTTCATCACCCATGATCTTGGGGTGATTGCCCAGGTTGCAGACCGGGTAGCAGTGATGTACCTCGGGCGCATCGTGGAAAGCGGCCCCGTCAAGCAGGTGCTTCACTCTCCGGCTCATCCCTATACCCGCAGTTTGCTCAATTCACTTCCCAAACTGGATGCTCTGGATGAACCCCTGACGCCAATCCCCGGTGACATCCCGAGCCCGTTGGAACGCCCTCCAGGATGTGTCTTTCACACCCGTTGCCCAGAAGCCATTGCAGGCAAGTGTTCCAGCGAAATACCGATCAGCGTCAATGTCGAACCCGGTCACCAGTCCGCCTGTTTCCTGAACGAATCTCCCGTGGAAAAAACAGCATGAGCAATCAACCGCTGGTTGAGGTCGAAAACCTTAACGTCGATTTTCCCCTGGGACGTTCGCTGCTTGGCAAACCACCGATGCTGAGGGCAGTGAATGATGTCTCGCTGAAAATCATGCCCCAAACCTTTTTTGGACTGGTTGGAGAATCAGGATCCGGGAAAACAACCTTAGGACGCGCGATGCTTCGTGCGGCTCCCATCACATCAGGTACGATTTCCTTCAATCATGGAAATACCAAATACGATGTTGGGGCGATGTCCAAAATGGAATTAAAGGAATATCGAAAAAAGGCTCAGTTGATTTTTCAGGATCCCTATGCGGCCCTGAATCCGAGAATGACCGTCAGGGACATCATTGCGGAACCCCTGGAAGTGATGGAACTCGTTCAAACCCGTGAGGAAGCAGATCAAAAGGTTCGTGAGATTGCATCCAAATGCAGACTCAACCTTGAGCATCTCCGGCGTTTTCCCCATGCTTTTTCAGGAGGACAGCGACAAAGGATCTCGATTGCCAGAACGCTGGTCTGCAGCCCCAATTTCGTGGTTGCAGATGAAAGCGTGGCCGCTCTTGATGTTTCCATCCAGGCGGACATCCTCAACCTGCTCAAGTCCCTCCAGAACAATCTCGGGCTGACCTTTCTTTTCATCAGCCATGATCTGAGCGTGGTGGCCCACATCTGTGACACCGTAGCAGTGATGTACCTTGGAACCATCGTCGAATCAGCACCAACCCGTTCCCTGTTTACCCAACCCAAACATCCCTACACCAAGGCACTGNTGTCGGCGATCCCGACGCTGAATCCGGAAGACCGGGGAAAAGCCCAGAAACTTGAAGGAGAAATTCCCAGTCCGGTCAATCCTCCCTCAGGATGCCGATTTCACACCCGGTGCCCGGTGGCGGAAGATCGTTGCCGAAAAGAAGTCCCTCAATGGCGGGAATCCAGCCCAGGACACTCCGTGGCCTGCCATTTGGTGGGGTGAGGAAAAAAGTTTTTAAAAGAGTAATTGTTCAGAATTCTGAATTTTTTTCTTCCTGATCGAACAAATCCATCGCTGCTTTTTCAACCCTTGCTGCTTCTGAGCCTGATATTTCACTGATCATTGGTTGAAGAGGACCTGTTTCTGCGAGATTCGTCATTTTTACAGCAGCATGAAGAACTCTNACGGGATTAATTTCGTTCCTCAATCCCTCCAATACCTCAAATTTTCGGCGAATACTTTCAACACGCGACATGTCTTCTTTTTGAAGTGCTTTGAGCATCTTGGTTGATAGTCCTGGAGCTATACAAACACAACCTGAAGTAAAACTCTTCAAATCAAACTGTATTTTGTGAATCGGAACAGGCTGTTCTCCCATTCCACTCACGATTCGGTCATTTCCCAAATTCTTTACCAATTCTTCAAGAAAAGGATCTTGCGAAGGATCTTTTCGAACAATGGCATATTTTATAAAAGATAATAATCCTTCCTCCATCAAAGTTGAGGCTTCATTTATACCGATATATCCATCGTTTTTGATATATAAAACAACTGGTTTACCAAAATAATCGACAAAACGCCTAATCCCATTGGCTATTCCAATTGAAGTTGTCATATCTCTGGTTGGTAAAATCATCACAGTAGGAAAATCATAGTGCTTAAGGATTTTTGCTTGGTCCATCATTGCACCATAAAACGGACCAACCGATGGAATCATCAAAGAGTCGGCAGAACTGAATTCTGTCATCATTTCTAATACATCCTTGAANTCTCTGGAAGAAAGATGGTACATCACGGCATTGCCACCATAGAGAAAGGTTCTCACACCTCCTTTCCTTAAGTGTTCAACAATTTTTCTATTCTCAGTAATAGAAATCCCGCCCTCAACTGTTCTTGCAAGGGGTGGAACAGAAATCACAGAATTTGTTAATTGCTCAGGANTAATATTTTGTGNATTCATCACTNAGATTTGCTGATAAGGGTCTAAATTTTAATTTTTTTTACCAATTCCACATTGTTCCATCTTCGAGTCGGTTTACCGGTAAATAGGCTCGCTGGTAGGGGTATTTTGCNGCAAGTTTTTCATCAAGATCAACCCCATGACCTGGAGACTCACCCGGATGAAGGAATCCATTGGAAAAATAGTAGTGATGAGGAAAAACTTCATTCGTGATTTCAGCATGCCGCATGTATTCCTGGATTCCGAAATTCGGTACCCAAAGATCAAAATTCAAGGCTGCACCCATACAAACGGGTGAAAGGTCNGTAGCACCATGACAACCCGTTTTCACATGATACAGTCCTGCCAGATCGGCAATGCGCCGAAGATGGGTGATCCCACCTGCATGAACTACTGTTGAACGAATGTAATCAATTAATTGTTCTTCAATCAGGTTTTTACAATCCCAGATCGTGTTGAACACTTCACCGACGGCAAGGGGTGTGGTGGTATGATTCCGGATGATCCTGAACCCCTCCTGATTTTCGGCCGGAACTATATCTTCCAACCAGAAAAGCCTCATCGGTTCAAGTGATTGTCCGAGGCGAGCAGCCTCTATGGGGGTAAGACGGTGGTGAACGTCATGAAGAAGATGGACATCCCAACCATGAACCTGCCTAAGCTTTTCAAATAATTTCGGCACATGATCCAAATAACGGCTTGTTGACCAGATATTTTCGGAAGGTAAATCGGCATCCGCTGGTTCATAGAACATTTTGTCATTGGAAACCCCGTAGGTACTTGGCAACCCTGGGATTCCACATTGAGCCCGGACTGCCTGATACCCAATCTCGATGTAACGGCCTACCTCCTCAACTGTTTCTTCTATGTCCCTTCCATTAGCATGACCATAAACCATCACCCCGGTTCTGCTTTTTCCACCCAGCATTTGGTATAGCGGCAAACCCGCTGCCTTTGCCTTGATATCCCATAGTGCAGTGTCCACAGCAGCTATTGCCGACATCGTAATCGGGCCCCTGCGCCAATACGCTCCCCGATAAAGAAACTGCCAAATGTCTTCGATTTGATGAGGATCTCTTCCAATTAAACAGGGGATGACATGATCCTCCAAATAACTCACCACCGAAAGTTCTCGTCCGTTTAAAGTGGCATCTCCTAGACCGTAAATCCCTTCATTGGTGATGATCTTGAGTGTCACAAAATTCCTCCCCGGGCAGCAAACGATCACCCGGGCCTCCTCAATTTTTAATCCCATTTTTGAAATTCCATTTAAGATTGCTCTAGAAATTTTATGAAATGTTCTCTTATTCCAATAACCCTTGACAAGTAATTTTAAATTAATATATTAAAATTTTAATTAAAATTCATGCTTAAAAAAGAAAAATTTGGCGAAAAAGAATCTTTAAGCGTGCTCGATGGTTTCACCCTAGATCGGGAGAAGTTGATCGGGCCGCAGATTTACCAGTTTCTTCTGAATGCCATTGTTACGGTCCGTCTTTCACCCGGAATTGGATTAAAAGAAAAAGAGGTCATTAAGCGTCTCGGAGTTTCAAGGACACCTATCAGGGAAGCTCTGCTGAGGTTGGAGGATGAGGGCCTGGTGCAAATTTTCCCTCAGTCCGGGACATATGTCTCGAAAATCAAGATCGAAGCAGTTCTTGAAAGTCAATTCATCCGTGAAGCATTAGAATGCTCCGTTGCGCGTTATGCAGCAAGAAACAGAAATGATGAACTTTTGGATAGTCTGTCAAGAAAATTAGAGGATTACGAAACAGCCTTGAATGACGATGAAGTGAAATTGATGTACGAAAAAGATGAGGAGTTTCATCGTACCCTGGCAAATTTCTGCTTTCCCAACAGATTATGGAAAATCACGAACCAAGCAAAATTGCAGATGGATCGGGTTCGCCATCTCTCGTTAGCAGTTCAGGAAAGGAGAATCAATGTTCTTAAGGAACATCGCNGGATNTTTCAAAACATNGCTGANGGNAATGAAGACCGGTGCNGAAAANGCAATGAANNAGCATCTTGAATACNTCCATCATGATTTGAAAATCGTTCANCGTAAATACCCTGAATATTTTAAGGATTAAAACGANCCATACGATATCAAAAGGATGGAGACTATAACCGATTCCAAATTAAACCCAGAACGTCTGTTTCCTGCCGACCCTAAGCTAAGAGGAGTGACAAGGGAACTCTATCAGGAAGTCAAAGATCTTCCATTGATCAGTCCCCATGGTCATACCGATCCTCAATGGTTTGCCTCAAATCAGAATTTCACCAATGCCACGGAACTGTTCCTGATTCCAGATCATTACCTTTTCCGCATGCTCTTCAGCCAGGGGATTTCGCTCGAATCTTTAGGGATATCCCGGTTAGACAGAGCTCCAATTGAAAAAGACCATCGAAAAATTTGGCAAACCTTTGCGGATCATTTTTATCTTTTCCGGGGAACTCCTTCCCGAATCTGGTTTGAGCATGCTCTGCATGAAGTCCTGGGAATTGAACTTCCTTTCAATCCTGAAAATGCGGANGNGATTTATGACGAAATCAATGAAAAACTAATTCAGGAATCCTTCAGGCCCAGAAGGTTGTTTGATCGATTCAACCTTGAAGTCCTGGCAACCACGGAATCACCCTTGGATGAATTAGTTCATCACCGTTCGATTGCTGATTCGGGATGGAACGGAAGGGTCATCACCGCCTTCCGACCTGACCCGGTGGTTGATCCGGAATTCGAGGGTTTTTCTGAAAATATCACATTGCTCGGCCAGCTAACCGGAGAAGATACCACGANTTGGACGGGGTATCTCAATGCACTGATGCAGCGACGAACCTTTTTCAAGTCGATGGGAGCAACTTCCACGGACCATGGGCATCCCAGTGCCGTGACTGCGAATCTTGAACCTGGAGAATGCGAAACCCTCTACACAGAGGCATTGAAGAAAGGATTGAGCGGGAAAAAAGCGGAAATGTTCCGCGGACAGATGCTTACCGAAATGGCAAGAATGAGCCTCGAAGATGGGTTGGTGATGCAAATCCATCCGGGATCCTTCCGAAACCATAACCAAACTCTGTTTCAACGTTTCGGCCGGGACATGGGGGCAGACATACCCACTCAGACGGACTATGTCCATGCGCTTCAGCCGCTGCTCAACCGATTCGGCAACGAACCCGAGTTGAGTGTCATCCTCTTCACCCTCGACGAGACCAGTTATAGCCGGGAACTCGCACCCCTCGCAGGGCATTACCCTATCCTCAAACTAGGTCCGCCTTGGTGGTTTTTTGACAGCCCGGAAGGCATGCTTCGATTCCGCAGGGAAACCACCGAAACCGCAGGCTTTTACAATACCGTTGGTTTTAACGACGACACCAGGGCATTTCTTTCAATTCCGGCACGTCATGATATGGCTCGCCGCATCGACTGCAGGTTCCTCGCAGAACTCGTGTGTGAACATCGGCTTTCCGAGGAAGAAGCCCATGAAACCGCAATCGATTTGGCGTACAGGCTGGTTAAGAAAGCTTATCGACTATAAATTATTGATACTAAAATTCCTCAGAAAAAAATTCCTATCTTCGAAAAAAGTTCGAACTAATGACACTTTTGACAGAAATACAGGAAAATCAATTTAAAGATCAGGGTTTTTTGATTCTTAAAAATTTATTTGACGAAGAAGAGATCAAACTACTGAAAGAATCTGCAATCTTTGACAAAGAACTTGATAAACAAAGTGTCAGTCGTTTGGACGNAAATGGGAANAAGGTGCGTCTTGCATTGTGGAATCATCCTGGTGATGGAATTTATGGAATGTTCGCAAGATGTAACAAGTTAGTAAATAAAATGGAACAAATTCTGGGAGGCGAGGTATATCACTATCACAGTAAAATGATCCTTAAGGATCCTGAAATCGGAGGGGCTTGGGAGTGGCATCAGGATTATGGTTATTGGTACAACTTCGGCTGCCTTCAACCCTTGATGGCAAGTGCAATGATTGCTGTAGATCAAGCAACNAAAGAAAATGGATGTTTACAGGTATTAAGGGGCTCACACCATTTGGGAAGAATNGATCACACACTCACTGGNGATCAAGCAGGAGCTGACAAAGAAAGAGTAGATATTGCACTTCAACGTTTTGATCGNATTCATGTTGAACTAAATCCAGGTGATGTGATTCTTTTTCATTGTAATTTGCTTCATCGTTCTGACCAAAACAGTTCAAAAAATGCCCGATGGGCTATGATTTGTTGTTATAACGCAGCCAGAAATAATCCCTTCAAAGATTCCATCCACCCGCAATATACACCATTAAATAAAGTGTCCGATTGCAGNATTAAGAAAGTAGGGGTGCGTCGTTTTGAGAATAGTGGGGATGTAAATTGGATGAATCAAAATCAGGATAGAAATATTGTAAATAAAGCCATGACCTCATAAAAGTTATGCTTTTTCAAGATTCTGAAGAAATAAATTTTGATCAAATATTAGAATTTTATAAACATCATTTGCATCAGAAAATTCTCCCATTCTGGTTAAATCATTGTATTGATCATCGAAATGGTGGAATCAATAATTGTGTCCGGGATGACGGCAAATTGCTTTCCACTGATAAATATTTATGGTCTCAGGGGAGAGCACTATGGGTTTTCAGCCATCTATACAATGCACACGATAATGATTTGAAATGGTTAAACATTGCTAAACCCATTGCCGAAATGCTCTTGGAATATGGTCGCAATGATAAGGGCGAGTGGTTTTATAGTATTAAGGGAGATGGTTCCCCTGCCCAACAGCCACAAAGCATTTACGTCGACGCTTTTTGTACTTATGGTCTGACTGAATTTGCAAAAGCTACTGGAGATAAAAAGGCTCTAAAGGCTGCCCAAGAAACTTTTGAGAGAGTTAGCCCGATTCTGGATGACCCTTCTTCTCTGATGACCTTACCACATCCAATTCCAAAAGGTTTTCAGGCACATGGGCCAATAATGATTTTCGCTCATGTTTTCCATGAATTGGGTGTCTACTCAAATAATATTGATGCGATTGAAAAATCTCTCGAATTAGCGAATCAGATTATGACTCTTCATGTAGATCAAGAGAGAGAAGTTCTTTTTGAGTTCATTCCTAAACAAGATTCTAGTTTGGACGGGAACACAGAAAAAACTTTTATCCCAGGACATGCGATAGAATCCATGTGGTTCATGGAAAAAATTTATCGATATCATGAAACTCATGAGAAAATTGAATTAGCAATGGAAGTCATTCGCTGGCATCTAGAAAAAGGATGGGACTCAAAATTTGGCGGGCTTTTTTTAGCCTGTCATCTGGAAAACGGAAAGCCAGCATGGCATAGTCCACAATCAAAAATTTGGTGGCCACATACTGAAAGCATTCAGTCTCTTTTATTGGCCTATCTCATCACCGGTGCTGAATGGACAAAAATGTGGTTTCGAAAAATTCATGATTATACTTTTTCACATTTTCCTAATTCTAAGAATGGGGAGTGGTTTCACAACCTCGACAGAAAAGGTAATCCGAGCCCACCCTACTTAGAAACACTTCCAGTTAAGGATCCTTTCCACCTTCCCAGAGCTTTAATGTATTCAATTAATATTCTTAAACAAATTTCGACACAAAATTCATGAACCCTCCCCAACCAACGAAAACGCTCAAGGTAGATCATCTCCCAGTAAAGATTTATAAAGATGCTGATTCACTTGGAAAAGCTGCAGCACTTGAAGCTCGAAGAATAATTCAAGAAGCAATTGATGAACGTAATAATGCCAACATCATCCTTGCAACAGGCAATTCTCAACTTAATTTTTTAGAATCTTTACGAAATTTAGAAGATATAGAATGGTCACAAGTCCGTGTTTTTCACATGGATGAGTACCTGGGAATTGATCCAAAACATCCTGCAAGTTTCCCATTGTTTTTAGAAGAACATTTTTTAAGACATGTGAACGTGGAAAGGTTTTTCCCAATTCCTGGCCAACCATTGGACTTAGAACAGGCATGTCAAGAGTACACTAATTTGTTAATGGAATATCCTGCAGATTTAGTTGCAATGGGATGGGGAGAGAATGGTCATATCGCCTTTAACGATCCACCATTTGCAGAATTTAATGACCCAAAATGGGTCAAGCTTATTGAATTAGCCGAAGCAAGTAGGAAACAGCAGGTTAACGAAGGACATTTCGAGACTCTTGATCAAGTTCCTCAACAAGCACTCACCCTAACAATTCCAGCTTTGATTGCCCCAAAAAGAGTATTGTGTATCGTTCCTGAAAAGAGAAAAGCCCGTGCTGTTCAAGAATGTTTAGAAAAACCTGTTGAGGAAGACAGACCAGGATCAATACTTCGAACCGTTTCACATGCAGAATTATATCTGGATCAAGAATCCAGTTCTTATTTAAATTAAATCAAGGAGATGCTTATGAAATAACATTGAGTTTTGCCCTCACTTTTTAATGCGCAAATAGGTTGCGTGTTATGATTTAAACAGATTATTTATTCATTAAGGATNGCTTTATGAAATCACTAATCAAAATTATCAGTGTGCTTGCGGCATTCGGGATATCTTATCTCGTCGGAACAGCAAGTTTANCAGCAGGAGAGGCACCTCAACTTGCTTCTCAAGTCAAAGCGGGAACGCTTCCACCTCTTAATGAGCGTCTCCCAGAAATTCCATTGATGCTTCCCGTAGAGGATGAAATAGGGCAATACGGAGGCACCTTGCGCCGTGCTTTTCTAGGCCCTGGCGATCATAACAACTATACCCGTGCAGTCTATGACGCATTAGTTCGTTATGCTCCCGACGGAAGTCAAATCGTGCCGCATATTGCTGCAGGTTGGGAATCAAACTACAACTTCACAGAATGGATTATTCGCCTCAGAGCTGGTGCAAAGTGGTCAGATGGACAACCTTTCACGGCTGACGATATTTTATTCTGGTATGAAGATATGCTCATGAATAAGGATTTGATGCCTGGTGGTGTGAACTGGATGAAAAATGAAGACGGTTCAATGGCCAAAGTTCAAAAAATGAGTGATTACCTTGTTAAATGGACTTTCAAGCAACCGAACACTGCATTTCTTCTTAACATGGCAAACCTTGATGGGGCTGATAAATCAATCAGTAACCTAGTGTTTGTTCCTGCACACTATCTGAAACAATTTCATCCAAAGTATGCCCCCAAATCCTCTTTGGATAGAAAAGTTAAAGATGCAGGTTTTGATACATGGACTCAATTGTTTGCTGTTGAGGCTCTTCCTCATTTGAGTGGAAATCGTCCGGGTATGGCCGCATGGGTACCTGATGGCACTACGGTTTCAGACAAGGTTTTCACTATAAAGCGAAATCCTTATTTTGTTGGTGTCGATCCTAAGGGAAACCAGTTGCCCTACATTGATGCAATCCGTTTCACTTTCTATGCAGACAAGGAAGCTTTGAATCTTGCTGCTGTTGCTGGAGAAATCGANTTCCAAGGGCGTCATATTAACATGAGCAGTTACCCTGTTCTTAAGGAAAATGAAGGAAGTGCAAATTATCGTGTTGTTACATGGCCAACTTTTGGAGGATCAGATGCAGTAGTGATGCTGAACCAGACTTGGAAAGGTGCAGAGGGGGAATTCTTCCAAAACAAACAGTTCCGAATTGCTCTTTCACATGCTATTGACAGAGATTCAATTAAGGAATTGGCTTTCTTTGGCCTTGGAGAAGCACGTCAAGGTGTTCCTGCACCATTTCATCCCTACTATCCTGGAGATGAATATGCATTCCGTTACACTGAATTAAATCCTTCAAAATCCAATCAGATTTTAGATGGAATTCTTCCAAATAAAAACTCTGAGGGTTTNCGGGTAATGCCCAATGGCAAAGTGTTGGATATTGAAATCAGTGTCGTTCCTCAATTCGGAGCATGGGGTGATATCGCTCAATTGATTGTTGAGAATTGGGCTGAAGTTGGAATTAAGGCCCATGTTGAGATTCGGGAAAGAAGTCAACATTTCTCGATGCGTCCTGCCAATGAACTTATGGCAGAAATTTGGAACGAAGATACGACAGGCTTCCCGTTTAGTGGTCAGCCCAAGTTTGACCCAAGAAGTGATCCTGCCTTAACCTTTGCTCCATTGGTAGCCAAGTGGTATGCATCAGGAGGTTCAAGCGGGCAAGCTCCAACTCCTGAAATCAAAAGGTTGGTAGAAATTATTGATGAAGCAAAAACTTCTTCACGAAATCGTCAGGTTGCTCTTGCAAAAGAACTGTTCAAAATCTGGGCAGACAATGTCTGGGAAATTGGAACAGTGGGCATGACTCCGATGATTCAGGGTGTTCTTGTCGCAAACGACAATTTGAGAAATGTGCCTGAAGTCGCCGGTAATGACTGGCCCCTCAGAACTCCAGGAGATACGAGACTTGAGCAGTATTTCTACGCCAAGTAAATTCTAACATTTAAAGCAGTTCATCTGCGGGTGAACTGCTTTTTCCCTCCAAATTTTTTTAACTCCCAATGCTTCAGTACATCTTAAAGCGTTTGCTGTTGCTTCCTTTTTTACTATTTATTTTTTCTATCATTGCCTTTGTTCTAATTCAGGCACCCCCAGGAGATTTTTTAACAAGTTATATTGCTGAACTTGCTGCATCAGGCTCTTCCATGGAACGCGCTCAAATCGATGCACTGAGAGCACTATATGGGCTAGATCAACCATTACATATTCAATATTTTAAATGGATCAGTCGATTGGTAGTTGGAGATTTAGGAATTTCCNTAGACTGGCAAAAACCCATCAGCGAACTCATCGGCGAAAGGATGGGGCTAACCCTCGCACTTGGACTTGGCACATTCCTCTTCACTTGGGCTGTTGCCATTCCTATAGGAGTTCTGTCAGCAACCCGAAAGTACTCTTTTTTTGACTATTTTTTTACGGTCTTCAATTACATTGGAATAGCAACACCTACTTTCATGACTGCTCTAGTCCTGATGTGGATAGCTTTTAAATACTATGGAATTAGTATAACAGGACTTTTTTCTCCAGAGTATTTGGATGCACCATGGAGTTGGAATAGGTTTGTTGATCTTCTGAAGCATTTATGGTTACCGGTGGTAATCTTAGGTTTGGATGGAACTGCCCGCCTAGCTCGCGTAATGAGGGCTAACTTGTTGGATGAATTAAAGAAACCCTACATGGAAATGGCTCGAGCTAAAGGCTTATCAGAATGGAAACTAATCTGGAAATATCCTGTTCGATTGGCTCTCAATCCTCTTGTAAGCACGATCGGTTGGTACCTTCCGCTCATATTCTCAGGAAGTGTCATTGTGGCGACTGTGATGAATTTACCAACAATAGGGCCGATGCTTCTTAGGGCATTAATCAGTCAGGACATGTTTCTGGCCGGAACCATCATACTATTTTACATGATGTTGGCAGTCATCGGGACACTTGTTTCAGACATTTTGTTGGCATGGTTGGACCCAAGAATTCGATTGGAAGATGATAAGTAAGGGAANCAAACCAAACATTATCCTTCTCATGCCTGATCAACTTCGTGCTGATTTTCTGGGATGTTACGGTGCATCTTGGATAAACACCCCAAACATTGATCATCTGGCTTCAAATGGGGTCTTATACAAAAATGCGGTTTCTCCTTCACCTATTTGTATCCCTGCCAGGGCGTCATTACTGACTGGGCATAATGCATTATCAACAGGTGTTCTGAGTAATAATTTTTGGCTAAGACCTGACCATGATTCTTGTGGTCAAAAGAGTTTCACAAAAATTCTTGCTGAAGAAGGATATCATACTGAAGCCATTGGAAAGATGCATTTCATTCCTTGGGATCATGATGAGGGATTTGTACACCGAGTGATTGCCGAGGACAAACGCCATATTCATATTAGGGACGATTATGCTGAATACCTTGAAGAACATGGCTTGAGAAAACTGAGTGGACCTGAGGAACCTGGTTATCATGATGGGAAAATGGCTTCAATCAGTTCAATTCCCCTAGAGCATCAAATTGATAATTGGATAGGAAACAAAGCCGTTGAATTCATCAACAGTTATCCTCATGACAAGCCTTTTTTCCTTTGGGTAGGTTTTGCTGGTCCTCATGACCCATACAATCCTCCACGAGAAATTGCAGATCAGTTAAAAGATCTTGTTGTACCTGAATGTATTCCCGCAACAGACGAAAGCAATGCCTTTCGAGATTCATTCATCAAATCTCACTTAGAAGGTTCGGCTCAAACTGACTTTTCTGAGTTTACTAAAGAGGCTAAGGACAAAATTCGAAGGCATTATGCGGGTTTAATCAATATAATCGATCAACAGGTGGGTGATATTTTAAAAGTTTTAGACANCATCCCATCCAACCGTGAAACAGTAGTCATTTTTACNTCTGATCATGGAGATTTTCTTGGTGATTTTGATTTTGTAGGAAAAGCATTATTCCATCAACCCTCTATTCGAATTCCCTTGATAGTCTCGGGTGGTTCTTTCCCTGTAAAAGAATCTGATAGCCTTGTTGCTCTGACTGATCTTTATTCATCTATTTTGAGCTTAGCAGGCTTAGAAAATTATGTCTCACAAGACTCATTAAAACTTCCTGAACTAAGTCAGGACGGTAAAAGAAAGTCTCTTCTAGGATCTACTGGTGCAGGAGTCATGTTACTCAAAGATCATTGGAAACTCTGTAAGTATAAGAATGGTGTAAGAACATTGCATAATATCATGGAAGATCCTTTGGAACAAAATAACATTTATCATAATCCTGATTTTAAAAATTTTTATAATGAACTGGAAGAAATTCTAATGTTTGAAGTTTTACAATCCGTTATAGATGGGCATTCTGAAAAAACTTATCCCTACATGACAATGACACCTGATCATCCAGGACATCAACCTGGNTGGATTCGTCCCTATCCTAATAATATCTGGTCAGACAAATTCGAGGGTATAGATGGATGGGGTAAATCAGGAATGCCATCATGATTTTTAAATCTTAGGGCTTAACTAGATCACATGGTCTCTAACTGACCCAATTAAATTTAAAATGCAGGTTAATACCAACTTACTTCAAAAGGAAGAGTCAGAAGCTATTGATGTGGCTCCAAATTGGAAATTGGTTTGGTGGAGATTCAAGAAACATCGATTGGCAGTAATCAGTGGATGGATATTAATCATCATAGCATTAATTGCATTATTCCCTGATTTTTTTAGCACTCAAAATCCCCATAAAACTAGTGCCAGAAAATCTTTCATGCCGGTACAAGGTATACATTTTTTCCATGAAAAAGGATTTTTCCCTTATGCCTATGAATTGAAAGGCAGGAGAAACAAAACAACACTAAAAATGGAATGGGTGATCAATGAAAGTAAAATAATACCATTAAGTTTTTTTGTAAAAGGTTATGAATATAAGATTTTTGGTTTTATACCTTCAAATATCCATTTTTTGGGAGTAAGTAATCCAAAATCCAGAAAAACATTCCACTTTTTAGGAACTGATCGCTTAGGGCGTGATCAGTTGTCTAGGTTAATCCATGGTTCAAGGGTCTCACTATCTATAGGTCTGGTTGCAGTATGTTTAAGCATATTCCTAGGTATTCTCTTTGGAGGAATTTCAGGTTACTACGGAGGTTGGGCAGACCTCATCATCCAAAGACTCATTGAAATACTTCAATCACTTCCTCCGATTCCCATCTGGATGGCCCTCACAGCTTCTCTCCCAAGGGATTGGACAGTCGAACAAACTTATTTTGCAATAACAATCATTCTTTCACTTCTGGGGTGGACGACTCTTGGTAGAGAAGTTCGCGGTCGTTTTTTATCAATGCGTGAGGAAGATTTCATCATGGCCGCACATTTAGCCGGTTGTAGTCAGATGCGAATCATTTTCAGACATATGCTTCCTACGTTTACGAGTCANATCATTGCTACAAGTACCTTAGCTATTCCGGTAATGATCATTAATGAAACCTTCCTCAGTTTTCTAGGACTCGGGATGAGGCCTCCTGCAATCAGTTGGGGTGTACTTTTACAAGAAGCTCAAAATCTCCAATCAATTGCATTGGCTCCCTGGCTGTTACTCCCAGGGCTGGCTGTGATCATTACGGTTCTTGCACTAAATATTCTTGGAGATGGACTCCGAGACGCTGCAGATCCATACAATTAATTTCAATGGGAACTGAAAACAAACCTCTCCTATCAATCAAAAATCTAAAAACTATTTTTGATCTTGACGAAGGCTCAGTGAAAGCAGTTGATGGAGTAAGCTTTGACATTTTTCCTCAAAGAGTTCTTGGCATTGTAGGCGAAAGTGGTTGTGGAAAAAGCGTTACCATCAAATCCATTTTAAGACTCATTGAAACGCCTGGAAGAATTGTTGAAGGAGAAATTTTATTTCAAACAAGAAATCAAAATGAAGTAAATATTAATGAGGTGGACCTCGCGAAACTAAATCCAAAAGGAAAGCAAATGCGGTCCATCAGAGGGAACGAAATAGCTTTGATCCCACAAGAACCAATGGCCGCCTTTAGTCCTGTCCATACGATTGGAAACCAATTGATTGAAAACATTCTCCTCCATCAAGAAGTAAAAGAATCAGAAGCCTTCGAAATTGCAATAGAAAGGCTTAAAGAAGTAGGAATTCCAAACCCCGAAGAGTCCATGAATCGATATTCCTGGGAACTAAGTGGAGGNTTAAGGCAACGTGCCATGATTGGTATGGCTTTGACATGCAACCCATCTCTCCTTATAGCAGATGAGCCAACTACAGCTATCGATGTTACTACTCAGGCTCAGGTCCTGAACCTGATACGTGATCTTCAGCAAAAGAATAAAATGTCCATCATCTTCATCACCCACGATTTGGGGGTCATTGCTCAGTTGGCCGATGATGTTATTGTTATGTATTTAGGACAGATCATGGAAAAAGGGACCGTTGATGAAATATTTCACAATCCAAAGCACCCTTACACTCAAGCATTACTTAAATCTATTCCTGGAATAAAAACAAAAAACCGAGCCAAGTTACCAACCATTGAAGGATCAATTCCGCATCCTTTCAACCGCCCTAAAGGTTGTCTTTTCTATCAACGTTGTGTTGATGCCATTGCAGGAACCTGTAATCAAACTCCACCTGAGTTGCTACCTTTTCAAAAACAACAATATGTAAGCTGTTTTAAGTATGATGGGAAATCAGATGCCTTCTGAGAATTCAAATTTATTTTCAAGCTCAACAGATTTACCTCCTGAACGTATTTTGGAGGTTCAATCATTGAGAAAATATTTTCCAATACGCAAAGGTTTTATTAAAAAAACTGTAGGACATGTGAAGTCTGTAGATGGAATTAACTTTCACATTAATGAAGGTGAAACCCTTGGATTAGTGGGTGAAAGTGGATGTGGAAAAACTACCACAGCACGTTGTATTCTCAGAGCAATGAAACCCACTGAAGGAAAAATTCAGTTTAAAACTACTGATGGGTCACATACTGATTTAGCAACCTTGAAAGAAGATCAAATAAGGAGTTTAAGAACTGACATTCAGATGATTTTTCAGGATCCATTTGCCTCATTGAATCCAAGAATGAATATTCTGGATTTAATTGGTGAACCAATGCTGGTAAATGGTTTGACAAATCGAAAGCAAAGAACAGAAAAAGTAGCAGAATTACTGAAAATGGTAGGTTTGCGTCCTGAGTATATGCAACGTTTTCCTCATGCATTTAGTGGTGGACAACGACAGAGGATAGTAATTGCCAGGGCCTTGGCTTTAAAACCAAGACTGGTTGTTGCTGATGAACCAGTATCTGCTTTGGATGTTTCAGTTCAAGCACAAGTATTAAATTTAATGTTAGAATTACAACAAAACTTAAACCTTACTTATTTGTTTGTCGCTCACGATTTAAGTGTTGTTAAGCATATTAGTGATCGGATTGCAGTGATGTATGTAGGTAAAATCGTTGAATCTGCACCTACTGATTCTTTATTTAATAAACCCAAACATCCTTATACTGCAGCACTTTTATCAGCAGTCCCAGTTGCAGATCCAAGAATAAGATCTCAAATGATACCTTTAGAGGGAGATGTGCCAAGCCCCGCATCTCCTCCTAATGGATGTCATTTCCATCCACGTTGCCCTTATGCATCCGAAATCTGTAAGAAGGAAGAACCGAACATGCAGGAAATTGAACCGATGCATTTTGTCAGTTGCCATCATTTCAAAGATATACAACTGAAAGGTATTGAGTAAAATAATCATTCAAAATTAAGNCCCCCTCTATGCTCTTCAATTCTGAAGTCTTACCTGAAATAGATCAGTATGGTTTTTTAAAATCCCTGCCAACTGAATCACAAGCAGGTGAGCCTGATGATATGATTTATTCCTCGGGTTTATGCGACCTCCAGGTAAATGGTTATGCAGGTGTTGATTATAATAATCCCAATACCTCTTCAGAAGAGATTGAGAAATCTTTACAACAAATGCTTGAAACGGGAGTAACTGCTTGTTTGCCTACCGTCATCACAGGAAGCTTAGAATGGCAAAAAAAATGTTTCCAGAATCTAGAAGTTGTAAGAGCTAATTCTCCGATTGCTAAGGCAATGATCAGAGGNTATCACCTTGAAGGCCCATATCTTAATCCAACAGAAGGTTTTCGAGGCTGTCACCCTGAAAAATCTATGGTCAAACCAACCATGGATCACTTCCAGGTTCTCCAAGATGCTGCTGGCGGGATGATACGTTTAATTACAGTTGCTCCAGAAATCGAGGGGGTCATTAGTTTAATTGCTGGGTGGTGTGAGCAAGGCATTACTGTATCTTTAGGACACTGTAATCCTTCATTAGAAGAAATCAAAAAAGCTGTTGATGCTGGTGCCAGATTAAGTACGCATTTAGGGAATGGTTGCGCACAAAAAATCCCAAGATTAAAAAACCCGATTTTATATCAGCTTTCTGAAGACAATCTTCATGCAAGCTTTATTGCTGACGGTTTTCATGTAAATAAATATGCTTTAAAAGCATTTATCAGAGCAAAAGAAGATCCAAGGATAATTTTAGTTTCTGATGCTACTGCAGGATCTTGTTCAAAACCCGGGAAATATACCTTGGGAAAAGTGATTTTAGAAAGACAAGAAGAAGATATTGTATATATCCCTGGCACTAAAAATCTNGCAGGTTCAGCTTCAACTCTTGNACAGGGAATCCTTAATGTAATGGACTGGTATAATAGCCCTTTAGAAAAAGTAATCCGCTGGACCTCAGAGCATCCTAGAGCGATTATAGGTTTGTCAAAAACTCCTGAAGTGGATGAAATGGCNGAATGGATTAAGTGGGAAAAAATAAATGANCATTGGGAAATTAAATCTGTTCGCCTTGGAAACTTTGAAATGAACTCAAAAGTTTAATCATTAAAAAAGTTTTCTCAGTTTTTAAATAAAAATGTTACGTCTAAATCAACAAAACAAACCAGATAGGATAATCAAATTCCCAAATTACAAAATAAGTAAGATTAAAACTGGAATTGTCCACCTCGGAATCGGCGCGTTTCACAGGGCGCATCAGGCATTTTACACGGATCAGGTGTTGGAAAAGGATGGTGGGGACTGGGCCATCTGTGGCGTGAGCCTTAAACGTCCTGAGGTAAGAGATCAGATGGTTCCNCAGGACGGGCTATACAGTCTGGTTGAGCAGGACGCATCAGGGAACCCTATCAAAATCATCGGAGCNNTCAAAGAGGTGCTTTTTGCACCGGAAGATCNGGNANCTGTACTCAAAATAATGNCNTCCCCGGACACCCGGGTGGTTTCCCTGACGGTTACAGAAAANGGNTACTGCCATGATCCTGCATCCGGNCGTTTNAATTTTCAACATCCGGACATCCTGAATGATCTGAAATCGCCGTCTCAACCCGCTTCCGCCATNGGTTTCCTGGTTCAGGCNCTGTCTTTACGACGAGACTCGGGAATCAAGGCCTTTACNGTTNTGAGTTGTGACAATCTCCCGGAAAATGGAAAAACNCTGCAAAAACTGGTCTTGGAATTCGCAAACCGGAGAGATCCGGATTTGGCCAAATGGATCGAAAAGGAGACTACTTTTCCCTGCTGCATGGTCGACCGCATTGTTCCTGCCACGAGTGAATCAGACCGGGATGAAATTTCTGCAAGATTAGGAGTTCGTGACGAAGCGATGGTGGTGACCGAACCCTTCAGCCAGTGGGTCATCGAAGACGATTTTGTCAATGGACGACCAGCNTGGGAAAANGTAGGCGCGGAAATGGTCGAGGATGTCAGACCCTTTGAGGAAATGAAACTTAGAATGCTCAATGGCACCCATTCCACACTGGCCTACCTTGGCTACCTCGCAGGAATGGAATANGTTTCNGAAGCNGTCCANCANCCTGTTTTTGAAAANTTTCTGCGGAACATGATGAAGGAAGAAATTATGCCGACCCTCAAGCTTCCTGAATCGGTGGATCTGGACCAATACCAGAACGAACTGATTGAACGTTACCAAAATCCTGCCCTCAAACATAGGCTCTGGCAGATCGCCATGGACGGTTCGCAAAAACTTCCTCAACGCCTGCTGGGAACCATCCGGGATCGAATTGCCACTGCAACTTCATTCAACCGATTGGTTCTCGCAGTGGCTGGATGGATGCGCTACATCCTAGGCAGGGATGAGAAAGGCAACAATATCGAGATCCGCGATCCGTTGGCTGAAGTTTATCNAAAAATNTCCCTNGAATCAGGCATGCTTGGAAAGGAAACTCCCTCCNTAACTTCCATCAATGCTTATGTTTCTCAGATACTCAGCATCAAAGAAATTTTCGGAGTAGACCTTCCGGACAATCCTCATTTTCGCAATGCAGTCACGCGGGAATTCGAGAAACTGATGAACCAAGGAGCTCTGAAATCCGNTCAGGATTTGAGCTGATTCCATCCTTTAAGAGTCCTAAATCATTTTACCTGAAATCCTGAAATGATTCGGGATGCATCCGGGAAAGGTTCATGCCATTCTTCTTGGATTGGTATTTGAAAAAATCGTTGAAAATCAGCTCTTTTGTTACAAAGAAGCAGTTGTGGAGATTCGTAAAGGAATTTTGGAAGAGCGGATAACCANAACANCTATTTCATAGCTTTCAGGNNTTCCTGAACATAGCGTTCCCCATGATTTAATGAGCGAGATCCAATCCTCCATTGTCCCTTGGTCGGAGTTGGCCAGGGAAGGCCATCTGCCNCGATTACTGGTNCTTTGTTTTGGCATTTGGCTTTATGCNGCAGACTCCACTTTGGTTGCCACTGTGATGCCCGCAGCTGTGGAAGAAATCGGTGGGCTCCCTTACCTGAGCTGGACTTATACCCTTTATCAACTGGGTTCTGTCGTAACAGGAGCCGTCATGGGGATCTGGGTTTTACGGACCGGGCTTTCGAAGGCAGCGACNATCTCCGGAATCAGCTACGTTGTCGGTTGTGCCCTCAGCGGTTATGCACCCGAAATGGCAAGCATGATCNTAGGGCGTCTTCTACAGGGCATGGGGGGAGGAGGATTGGTTTCCCTGGCGTTCATTGGAGCCTCCACTCTTTTTCCGCCAAGGCTTTGGGTCCGAGTCATTGCAGTGATTTCCGGCGTCTGGGGCGTCTCCGCCCTCTGCGGACCGCTGATCGGTGGTTACTTTGTCTCCGCAGGAAATTGGCGTGGCGCCTTTTGGGCTTTTGCGGCCCAGGGGTTGGTTGCCATTTTAGTCGCCCTGCCTTTGCTGAAGGATCCTTCAAGGGAAGAACACCAGGAATTTCAAAAAATCCCTCTTGCCCGTTTGGGAATCTTAAGTGTTTCGGTTTTGGCCATCTGTCAATCCGGAGTGATGAACAATCCGAGCCTCGCCATCGGTTTGTGGATCGTGGGAGTGTCACTCCTCATCCTATTTCTCAAACAGGATGCAGGAAGCGAAAACCGGATTTTTCCANGGGGAACCCTCAACCCTTTCACCACTTCNGGATCAGGNTTGGTGATGCTCTCAGCCTTTTTCATGGCGACCATCTCACTTACTGTTTANGGTCCTTTTTTGATGCACATCCTCTTTGGTGCAGAGCCTCTGGTGGCAGGGTACATCATTGCTCTTGAATCACTGGGATGGACGGTCACGGCCATTATCTCTTCGAGTTTCAAAGAACAACTGGAACCTTTCCTGATCCGGAGTGGTGCTTTGCTGATCAGTATCACCACCGTCGCTCTGGTATTTGTGATGCCGGTTGGACCACTCTGGGCAATCGGCATACTTTCCGTAATGATGGGTACAGGTTTTGGAATGTCCTGGAGTTTTGTCAGTAAGCGTATCATCGCAAATGTCCCTGAATCCGAAAGAACCCAGGTTTCTGCTTCGATTCCGACTTTCATGCGTGTGGCGATGGCACTGGGCTCTGCATTCAGCGGAATCATTGCCAACTATTCCGGNTTTTCTGAAACCAGCAGCGTGGAAGCGGCCCAGAATGTAGCATTCTGGTGCTTTGCCGCATTCATTCCACTGGTGATAATTGGAACCGCCGGTGCCTGGAAGGTGAGCAGGGCATAAAGGATTTTCGATTGGATTTCGGCAATAGTTTTAAACATAGGGAATGAGTCATGAGGTTATTCTCNCTTCAGATTCCACTCGTTGACAGCAAGGTGAAGATCAGATAGCGTCCAAATCATGAAGCCAACCGTTTTGTGNATCGGAGGGGCCAACCTGGACCGCAAGTTGAGGTTGTCAGAGCCTTTAAGAATGGGCACTTCAAACCCTGTTTCCAGCGAAGTCAGCCCTGGCGGGGTGGCAAGAAACGTTGCGGAAAATCTGGCCCGTCTTGGTTGCAAAGTAAGACTGCTCAGTACTTTTTCCGACGATCTTGAAGGAAACTGGTTGTTAGACCATTTGAATTCGGCAGGAGTGGATGTTTCTCCAAGCCTCATCGTTCCAGGGAGAAAAAGCGGAAGTTACACGGCCCTCCAAGATGTTCAGAGGGTGAGATGCTTTTGGCGATGGCAGACATGGAACTTGCAGACTCGATGAGTGTCGAACATTTGGAAAAATCCTGGAACGCTCTTGGGATTCCGGATGCGGTTTTCCTGGACACCAATTTTCCTGAACCGGTTTTGAATTGGGTCATTGAACAATGTCTCCAANGGGGGCTGGAACTTCACGTCGATCCGGTTTCGGTTCCGAAATCCCGGAAACTCCCGAATTCTCTTGAAGGAATCCACACACTTCAACCTAACCTGGATGAACTGGAATCTCTGACAGGAAAATCATTATCGAAACGTGAAGATCGGATGGATGCCTGCCAAAGCCTGCTGGACCAAGGGGTGAAGAAAATCATCCTCAGTCTCGGTTCCGAAGGTCTGCAATTTGTCAGCAGGGAAGATCAGTTCATGCTTCCTGTAATTCCGGTGAAAGCCAGGGATGTTACCGGTGCCGGGGATGCACTTTGTGCCGGAGTACTCTGGGGAAATCTTAAGGGAGGTTCTGACCAGATGTCAGCCCAGGCAGGTTTGATGATGGCGGCCAAAACCATGGAATGCGACTCGAGTGTTTGGCCNGACCTTCAACCAGAATTTTTAGAACCCCTCTTGGAAAACCAGAAAATTTAAAATGACTACTGACGACAGGATGGATTACAGCGAAGAAGTCCGGGATGCGCTTACCGATGGGAAGCCACTCGTTGCCCTGGAATCGACGATCATGACCCACGGAATGCCTTTTCCGGAAAATCTTGAAACGGCACTTTCGGTTGAATCCATCATCCGNGAAGAATCCGTGGTTCCCGCAACCATTGCCATTTTGAAGGGACGCATCAAGATAGGCTTGGAACATGAAGAATTGAAGGAACTCGCGGAAGATTCCGAAGCCATCAAAGTCAGCCGAAGGGACCTTGCCTCAGCCTTAGTCCGTCAACAGAATGGAGGGACCACCGTTTCTGGAACCATGATCTGCGCTCATAAAGCAGGAATAAGGGTCTTTGTCACCGGAGGCATCGGGGGAGTGCATCGGGATTTTGAACAAACGCTGGATGTTTCTGCTGATCTGGAAGAACTCTCACGTACTCCAGTGGCNGTGGTCTGTGCGGGGGTGAAATCGATCCTCGACATTCCACGTACCCTTGAATACCTGGAAACCAAGGGGGTTCCGGTCATCGGCTTTGGCTGTGATGAATTCCCTGCCTTTTACACNCCTTTCAGCGGAATCAAAGCACCCTTAAGAATGAATCTCCCTGAAGAAACCGCACGCTGNATGAAAACCCACTGGGACCTGGGACTTGATGGCGGCCTGTTGATTGCCAATCCGTTGTTTGAAGAGAAGGCACTCGACCCTGACCTGTTGCAGCAGGTGGTGGAGGAATCCTTGAAATCNGCGGAAGATCAGAAAATTTCAGGAAAGGATATCACACCATTTGTCCTGGAACAGATCGTCCAAAAAACCGGTGGTGCAAGTCTTGAGGCCAACATCGCCCTGATACAAAACAACGCCAGGGTCGGAGCCGGAATCGCCCGGGCTTATCAAAATCTTTAGCGGAGTTTGGGAGTCAATCCCTAAGTGCCTCATCCAAGTCAACCTGGAAGCCATTAACCAGCCGGTTGGTTTCATTGGCCATACCGACGACGGCCATCAATTCTCCAAACATTTCGTCAGTCATTCCCTTTTTCCTTGCAGCTGCGGTGTGAGACCGGATGCAGTATTCGCAATTGTTGGAGGCACTCACTGCTACATAGATCATCTCCTTGACCAGAGGATCCAACGCTCCAGGCTGCATCACCTCCTTCAGGCTTTCCCAGGTTCGCCTTAAAGTCGGCGGATGATTTGCCAGATATTTCCAAAAGTTGTTGACTTCCTCGACCTGACGCAACTTTTTGATGTCGTCAAAAACTTCTTTAACTTCCGGGGAAGCCTCGTTTTCCTCGATCGGTTGGACATGGGGCATGATGATCCTTCTTTTTTAAACCTGATTTACGGGATTGGGAACCGGTTTCCCTGCAAAAAAAGCTTCCAGATTGTCAAGGACGAGTTGTCCCATCGCAATCCGGGTTTGATCGGTGGCACTTCCATTGTGCGGTTGAAGAACAACCTTGTCCATTGATAATAGTGTTTCAGGAACATTCGGTTCGTTTTCGAAAACATCCAGCCCGGCAGCACCAAGTTTCCCATTTTGGAGAAGTTCCACCATCGCCGCTTCATCAATCACACTTCCCCTTGCAATATTGACCAATATCCCTTCTGAACCAAGGGATTCCATNACCTTCCGGCTCACGATTTTGNGGGTCGCNTCTCCTCCAGGGCAGCTCACAACCAGGAAGTCTGAATTCTTCGCCAGTTCCTCCAACTTCGAATAATAAGGATAGACCAGTCCGGGTTTTTCCCGTGGACCNTGATAACTTACATGGAGCCGGAAAGNCTCNGCACGTTTGGCAATGGCCTGCCCNATCCGTCCCATTCCCANAATCCCGATTTTTTTCCCGGTGATACTTTGGGTGAGCCGCATGCTNCTTTCCNACCAGGTGCCCTCNCGCACAAAACGGTCCCCCTCGGGGATGCTCCTCGCCACCGATAACANCAAACCAATNGCCAAATCAGCGACATCATCCGTCAGCACATCCGGGGTGTTGGTCACCTGAATGCCCTTTTTAGAGGCATAATCGACTGCTACAGCNTCAAAACCAACCCCAAAATTTGTAATACACTTTAGTTTAGGAAATTGCTGGATAAGTTGTTCATTTGCACCAAAATGATCTGTCACCATCGCCCTGGCTCCCTGACAATGATTCTTTATNAACTCTTCCGGTTCNGAGGCTTCCCANAGCCGATGGACCCGATATTTTTCTTCCAATAATCCCAATAAAGTGGGATGTTGAAATTGCCTGGAAACCATTACGATTTCTTCCATTTAATGTTTTGATTTTGATTTGTGGTAGGTATTGAAACTAGGTTTCCAGTCCCAAAATAGGATATGAAAAAAAACATATCCTTCTCATTTGTTAGAATCATTTTGGGCACGTTCTATCCCGACCTAAGCGATGAGTCAAGGTCCGAGCCATAAAAAACCATGACACTCTCCCAAAGCGCACTACTGAACAAGGATCGAGAGGCCCGTTACAATGCTAGAATCAAACGGACACTGGATGAACTGGTTCCTATATCAGAAAAAATAACCCTGCTGGTACATGCATCGGCCAACCGAGCTGCCTTGAAAGGACTGAAAACGGGAATGCGTCTCGAAGAAGCGAAAAGGAGAATGGGTGATCGTACCAGGACGGGCAGCAGTGGATATTTCACCAATATCGTGCTGAAAAACCCCCACCGGAGCATGACCTTCTATGGAAGGAAAGGAGAGAGA
>FUFK010037820.1_pt1 | contig 40656 bp, 36 predicted proteins | sample 1021851 | NCBI WGS metagenome assembly FUFK01 (sample SAMEA51879418, study PRJEB19060) | metagenome
CACCCACTGCTCCGCCTCGTCGAGCAGGAACAGGATTTCGTGCCGTTCCAGCTGGCCGATACCGATAAGGTCCCGGTGCGGAAATGCGAGCGCGCCCGCTGGATAGCGGGCCGCGTGCGGCGAGTTTGGCGTCGATGTCATTGAGACCACGCCCTTAGTCGAGGCCTATCGCCCGCTCAAGCGCTTTCCAGTGGCAATGCACGGCAGGGTTCCCTAATCCCCCCGAGAACAGGAGATTCATGGATGCGATTTGCCGGAAAAGTGTGGCGCCTGCTGGTAGGCATAAAGGACGGGCTCGTGCTCGTTTTCATGCTGTTGTTCTTTTCTGCGCTTTTCGCGGTCCTCACCGCCCGGCCGAGCCCGGCTTCCGTTCGCGACGGGGCACTTCTTCTCGCACTCGACGGCGCCATCGTGGAAGAACGTACCGAAGTCGATCCGTTCGCCGCGCTCCTTTCCGGACAGGCACCGATGGGCGAATATCAGGCCCGCGACCTGGTCCACGCTCTGGACAAGGCGGCCGAGGATGACCGAATCGATGCTGTAGTGCTTGATCTCGACCGTTTCGTCGGCGGCGGGCAGGTGCACCTGCAGGAAGTCGGCGAGGCGCTCGACCGTGTGCGGGCGGCGCATAAGCCGGTCCTTACTTATGCAACAGCCTATACGGACGATTCGATGCTGCTCGCGGCCCATGCAAGCGAAGTCTGGGTCAATCCGCTGGGCGGCGCGGTGGTCGCAGGTCCTGGCGGCGAACGGCTCTATTACGCTGGCCTTCTCGACAAGCTGAAGGTCAATGCGCGGGTCTACAAGGTGGGCGAATACAAGAGCGCAGTCGAACCGTACAACAGCACCGGCATGTCCGAACCGGCCCGCGAAAATGCCCGCGCGCTCTATGCTACGCTATGGGAAGAATACCGTGCCAATATAAAGAAGGCGCGTCCCGGCGCCGACATCGAACGCGTCACGACCCAGCCAGTCGAATGGGTGACTGCGGCTCGCGGCGATCTCGCGACGGCAGCGCTGCAAGCGGGATTGGTGGACAAGCTGGGAAGTCGTGCGGACTTTGAAAAACGCGTCGTCGAACTGGTCGGTGACGACGAATGGGGTGAAGGGCCCAATGCCTATCCCCACACGACGCTTGCGACGTGGCTGTCGGACAACCCCCTGCCGACCAAGGGCAAGCCGATCGGTGTGATCACCGTGGCCGGGGAAATCGTTGATGGCGATGCGGGTCCCGGCGTGGCCGGCGGCGACAGGATCGCAGCCCTTCTGGACGAAGCGCTCGATGACGATCTCGCCGGGCTGGTCGTGCGCGTGGATTCCCCCGGGGGGTCGGTGCTCGCTAGCGAGGTCATACGCGAAGCGATCCTGCGTCAGAAGGCGCGCAAGATCCCAGTGGCAGTGTCCATGGCCAATGTTGCGGCCAGCGGTGGCTACTGGGTATCGACACCTGCCGATCGCATCTTTGCAGAACCCGAAACCATCACCGGCTCGATTGGCATTTTTGCGGTCGTACCCACATTCGAAGAAACTGCTGCCATGATCGGCGTGACGACCGACGGCGTGCGCACCACGCCCCTGTCGGGCCAGCCGGACTTCATCGGCGGGTTCACGCCCGAGGCTGACGCCATGATGCAGGCCTTCATCGAAAACGGATACGAAGACTTCCTCAGCCGCGTCGGCGCCGCACGCGGCATGACGCGCGACCAAGTCGATGCCGTGGGCCAGGGCCGCGTCTGGGACGGCGGTACGGCACGTCAGTTGCGCCTGGTGGATGAATATGGCGGCATGGAAGAAGCCCTCGCCTGGACTGCCGCTCAGGCCAAGCTCGGTGACGACTGGCACGTCCAATATCTCGGAACGCAGCCCTCAACCTATGACACTCTGCTGCGCCAGATGCTGGTNGGCGGTAGCGAGGATGCCGATATGGGTGGTGATGTATTCGCCCGCATGGCGCGNGGTCAGACGGCAATCGTTTCGCAGATTGCNGCCGACGGGGATCGNCTGNTGGGCGCNCGCGGCGCACAGGCCTATTGTCTNGCNTGCCCTCCGAGCAAGGCAACCCAACCCCGGTCNACCATNTCGGAAAGCTGGCTTGCGCGGATNCTGGCATCCGTGACNNGCTAAGGGGCGGCTTGCCACGCATCGATTCGCACAGTAAAGGCGCGCCCCTGCCCTGCGGCNGCNATTAAAGCCGCTCTTCCGGGCGGGCGCGTAGCTCAGTGGTAGAGCACACCCTTCACACGGGTGGGGTCACAGGTTCAATCCCTGTCGCGCCCACCATGATTTCAGGTACTTAGCTGACATCATGGATTGTGTATGAAAAAAGTATGAAAAAGATTCGTGGTCACTGCGTGCGGTGCTGAAGCAGTTTGCTGGCGAAAAATGTCGGATCAGTGGTCTGCCCAGGGCCCGACGCACAGACACCTGAGCCGCCTCATTCGCAAACGCTTCATTCCTATGCCGTTTGTTCTTTTTCTGTTCTTTTTGCTTTCCTACACCCGAGAGCGTTTGGTATCCCGCAATCAATCCTGGGGAGGATCGCTATGATACCAGGAAGACAGGATGTCAGACCCGAAGCGCGAGAGTGCCGAATTATCCGGCACGGTTAATCGAGAAGCCAGATTTCAGGAGCGGCTTGTTCGGCTACCCGAAGTTATGGCCCGCGTCGGAATGCGACGATCAGCGATCTATCAGCGGATGCGGGACGGGTCATTCCCCCGCTCTCGATCGCTGGGTTCGAAATGTACTGTCTGGATCGAGTCAGAAATTGACGACTGGATCAAGTCGGTCGAGGCGACTTGAAAATTCCACGGTTCGGTGAAACCATGGAGCAGGTCGGCTTCGAAAAACTTGAGCTAAAGGCAGGCAGAAGAGGCATCACATCCGGACTTGTTCCCCGTCAGCGCCTATGGCACAGATTTGAGGTTGTAAGTTAAGGAGGATTTGGGCTTCGTCGTAGTGACGAAGGAACGAAGATGAAGCCCAAATCCTCAAAATCCAAAATGCCTGCCGAGCAGGTCGTAAAGGACATTCGGCGCAAGACTCGCCGACACTTCTCCGCCGACGACAAGATCCGGATCGTTCTGGAGGGTCTGCGCGGCGATGCTTCCATTGCCGAACTGTGCCGCCGTGAGAGCATTGCCCAGTGCCTGTATTACACCTGGTCCAAGGAGTTCATGGAGGCCGGCAAGCGCAGGCTTGCTGGCGATACGGCCCGTTCTGCGACCACTGACGAGGTGAAGGATCTTCGCCGTGAGGCCCGCGATCTGAAGGAATGCGTAGCGGACCTCACCCTGGAGAATCGGTTGCTCAAAAAAAGCATGATCGCGGATGGGGGAGACGAAGAATGAGATATCCCGCATCCGAGAAGCTGGGGATTATCCGGATCGTCGAGCAGTCGCACCTGCCAGCCACGCGCACGCTGGACCAGCTCGGCGTGGCAAGGCGCACTTTCCACCGCTGGTATGACCGCTTCCTTGAAGGCGGACCGGAGGCACTGGCAGACCGGCCATCTGCGCCAAGCCGGGTGTGGAACAGGATCGCGCCCGAGGTCCAGGATGAGATCGTCGAGATGGCGCTGGAACAGACCGATCTGTCTCCGCGCGAACTGGCGGTGCGCTTCACCGACGAGAAGCGCTACTTCGTATCGGAAGCCACGGTTTACCTTCTGCTCAAGGCACATGATCTGATCACCAGCCCGGCCTACACGGTCATCAAGGCGGCAGAGGTGTTCCATACGAAGACCACCCGCCCGAACGAGATGTGGCAGACGGACTTTACCTACTTCAAGATCATCGGGTGGGGTTGGATGTATCTATCGACGGTGCTCGACGATTACTCACGCTACATCATCGCCTGGCGGCTGTGTTCGACCATGTGCGCCAGCGACGTCACTGAAACGCTCGATATGGCGCTGAAAGCCTCAGGCTGTGATCATGCCAATGTCTTGCATAGGCCGCGTCTGCTCAGCGACAATGGCCCCAACTACATCGCCGGGGAACTGGCGGATTATCTCGACGGCAAACAAATGGACCATGTGCGCGGTGCGCCCTTCCATCCGCAGACACAGGGCAAGATCGAGCGCTGGTACCAGACATTGAAGAACCGCGTCCTGCTGGAAAACTACTGCCTGCCCGGCGATCTCGAACAGCAAATCGAGGCGTTCGTCGAGCACTACAATCACCAGCGCTACCACGAGAGCCTCGACAATGTGACACCTGCCGACGCCTACTTCGGCAGGGCACCCGAGATCATCAAACGACGAGAAAGGATCAAACGACAGACACTCGAATATCGGCGCTTGCAACACCGCAAGCTCGCCGCTTAAACATCAATCCAAGACGAGGCCCACACTCCGCAAGCACACGCCGCGAGTTGTGCCAAATGTTCTGACGACGGACACCTCCCTGTAGCGTAGGGAGTCGAGAACCCATAGAAGGCTCATCTGTGCTTGATTCCCGTCTCAAATATGCGGTCGCAGTTGCTCGAATAGGTTCCTTCACAGGAGCGGCCAATGCCGTGGGCGTGACACAGTCAGCTGTGACTAAGAGCGTCGCCGATCTGGAGCAACAACTCGGAATTGCTCTCTTCAATCGAACGTCGCGCGGCATCTTGGTGACGCCTGAGGGTCGCGACTTCATCGATCGCGCGGCGCGCTTGCTCGCGGATGCAGACGATTTGTTCAGAGAACGCAATCGTGGTGCTGATCCCTACGCTGGGCTCCTCAGAATTGGCCTTTTTCCAGGTTCAATGGACTGGCTAATCAACGACGCCGCAATCGGGTTGCTCAAACGCCACGAGGGAGTTCGTCTCGAGATCGTATCGGGAAATAGTGAGCGCGCAGTGCAATTGCTGTCGCGCGGAGACATCGACGTCGCCTTCGGGCTCGAGGCTGCGCTTGCCGGTTGGCCTCAGTTCAAATGCGAGCGGATTGCAGCGGTTGATATCATGCCTTTCGTTCGCAAAGACCATCCGATCCTTTCCGAAACTGCAATCGATAAGCAGATGTTGGCGCGATGCGACTTCGTCGTCCCTTCGTCGTCCGAGCCGTATACACCTATCATTCGACAGATATACGAAGTGAACGATCAGCGCCCGGAAGATCGCATCCATATGACGGATTATTTTCCGCTCGTTCGCAGGATCGTGGCCGCTACCGATTCCGTCGGATTGGTGGCTAGCGCATTCACCTCTGCCCGATGGTTTCGCGACGAATTTGTCACGCTGCCACATACTGGTCTGCTGGAACCGCTGGTGCTAGCGTACGCCGCACGTGCTCGCTGGCCGGTCAAGCCCGCCGCTAGGGATCTCATCGCCCGAGTGCGACAGAATTGGTCATCAGAGTCTAATGCTCAGAAACAGTAGGCTGGAGCAAGTATATGTCCGGCCATATGCATGCTCGCATCGTAAAGGTCAAATGACAGACCCTCAGTATATAGCCTGTCCCGATTTTGTGGAATCGGAACAGGCTATGACCTTTTTATCTTCGTTTGTTCATGTGAAGTTGGTCAATCAATCACAGATCACTCTAGAAACTCAGCGCCACTTCTCCGCCGATCGTCCGACCCTTATTCAGGGGTGACAAGCTGGCGCCTGGGCCACCGAACGCGGCTGGCAACGGCGTATCACCGCCATATGTAACCTCGTTGAGTAGATTGCGCCCATAAACCGAAAAGCGCCAGATCTGGTCCGCGGTTTTGTATGTCAGACTTGCATCGAGCATGTCTGCTGGCGACAGAAACCCAGCATTATTGTCAGTGAACCGGGCACTGTCACGATGAGTGAAGTCTATGCGGGCCGTTGCAGTACCTGCTGAGCCGAGTGTCTGATCGTAGGTCAGCCCGGCACCATAGGTCCACGGTGAAAGCCTGGGAAGCTTCAGGTCGCGATCTACATCGTTGATGACGCCATCGCCGCTTATGTCAAACTGGATATTGCGATATTTCCCGTGAACATAGCCAACCTGTCCTGAGAGCACCAGATTTGGCATAATGAAGAACTGGCCTTCCGCTTCGAAGCCCGTGATTGTTGCATCCGCCGTATTGCGGATCACTTGGCTGACTCCCAGCGGGCCCGGGAGGTTGATTTCGCGTTGGAGGTTCTTCATCTGGTTGTAGAACGAGGCGATGTTGAGGCGGCTTCTTCCGAACTGCTTCTTCGCGCCTATCTCGAAGCTGTCCTGCGTTTCCTGATCGAAGGGGCCGGGCGGAACACCGGGATCGGTATTGCGCAAATTGTAGCCACCGCTGCGGAAGCCGCGGGTATAGAAGCCATAGATTTGGGTTTGATTATCCGGCTGCCATTGTAGCCCAAGCTTCGGAGTAAAGCTTTTCCAGCTTTCGTCATCGATGAAGTTCGTGGCACAGCGCAACGTGTTCACGTCACACCCATTTGCACCCAGCGGTGCGATGCGCACGGCCTTGCGTTCCCAACTGTATCGCCCGCCGATATTGAGCGTGAGCGTATTGCTGAAATGCCAGTCAGCTGACGCGAACGCTCCCCAGGTTGTTTGGTCTTGAGTCCCGCCACCCGATACGATCCTCGCACCGCCCAAAAGGTCGCGTTGCTCTGCGTATGCCAGGTCCTGCGCGAAGTAATATAGCCCGGTTGTCACCTCGACGGCGCCGATCTTTCCTGAATAACGCAGTTCATCGCTGATCTGTTCTTGATTGATGTTAAAGTAGCCGTTGAAAAAATGCTGTGGCGTCCCGTCAATATCGCTGGCAGCCCTCGACCGAAATTGCCGATAACCCATGATGTTGGTTATCACACCGTCTCCAAGGCCGACATCGATGTTGGTCTCTGCGATTGCTTGATTCCAGGTCGCATTATAGTACCCCGGAAAATCGATCGATATTCCAAACGTGTCGCGCGGGAAAATCGCGTGACTCTGCACTGGCGCGCCATCGCCATCAATGTCGCCGTGCTCATAGCGCAGATCCATCCGGAAGTTGTCGCCGCCCTTTACGCTAAGCGCGGGGCGAATGATGATGTCGCGGGATTTGCCAAAGCTGCTTTGATCAAACTGATTGCGGAACCATCCCTCATCCTTGCTGTAGTAGACGGCCAACTTTGCGGCCAGGACGTCCTCAGCGATCGGTCCTGTGACCATTGCACTGACGGTTTTCTTCAGACCGGTTTCCACCGATGCCTTGGCACTGGCCCTGAAATTGAAATCCGGGCGCGTCGTCCGCATCACGACCGCCCCAGCCGTTACATTGCGGCCGAAAAGAAGTCCCTGCGGGCCGCGCAACACCTCGATCCCCTCGAGATCGAAATTGTCGAGCACAACGCCTGCATTGATCCCAAGATAGATTCCGTCGGTAAAGACGCCAACCGTCGGGTCGATGGAAGGGACGGTACTATTGATGCCCAGTCCGCGGATCGTGAAGTTTGCGTAGCCTGGAGCCGTTCCGACACCCTCGAGCTGGACGTTGGGGACATCGTAGCTCAAGCTTTGAAGGTTTTGCACGAATTTCGCATCGAGCTGCGCTTCGCCAAATGCGGTCACCGCGACAGGCACATTCTGCAGGTTTTCGCCGTACCCCTTCTTGGTCGCCGTCACAATGATGACGTCAGACAAGGCGTCGGCAGTAGTTCCAGACGACGTTTTCTCAGATGGTGCCGTCTCAGTTTGATCGACTTGAGCTTGTTGAGCGAACGCTGGCCCGGACCAGACCAAGGCAACAGATGCCAAAAGCAGATATCTCATAGTTCCACCTCCCTAACTATTTGAAGCAATTTTTGGTGCAAAGGATGATCTGACTTGGGCCAATCGTCAAATTCAATATGCGGCCGATGTATTCCTTTTGCTCATGTCAATGCCAGAGGTGTTGAGCATAGTCCTCGGGCCAGCCAACCAATACGTTTGGATTAATCCCGGCGATCGTCCGCCATGATCCGCTGTACTGCATCGAGGCTGTCGTTCATGACAGTTGGATGCTCAGCGTCTGTGAAATCGACGATACTGTTCCAATGCTGGGCAATTTCTTCGGGCGCGAAAATGCCGTTCCTGCCCAAGTGATAACCGCACGTCCGTTCCCAACGAAGTTTCGCGACATAACCGGCACCGATTTCGAACAACCCTTTGGTCTCGTAACAGCTTTCGTGCGCGAGCCAGCCAACCAACGCACTGACCGCCTCAGGCCGCAACCTGTCGAGCAACGCCTTGGGAAAGACCGTTTCAGTCATCCTCGAAGCCGCGATTGGAGCGATCGTATTGACGTTGATGTTCCGCGAACGCCCTTCCTCGGCCAGTGCATTGGCGAGACCTAGGATACCCAATTTGGCAGCTGCATAATTCGCCTGGCCAAAATTGCCGTAGATGCCCGCCGCCGAACTGGTCATGATGACACGGCCGTAGGCCTTGTTGCGCAGCGTCGGCCATGCCGCTTGAGTGACGGCCCGGCTGCCGTTGAGGTGGATGTTCTGGATCAACGTCCAGTCCTGGTCTGTCATCTTGTGGAAGCTGACGTCGCGCAGGATGCCGGCGTTGTTTATCACGACATCGATCGTGCCGAACGCATCGAGCGCAGTTTCGACGATTCGAGCGCCATCCTCGACCGAATCATAATTGGCAACCGCTTCGCCGCCGGCAGATCGTATCTCTTCGACGACCCGATCCGCTGCGCTGGAAGATCGTCCATCCCCCATTCGATCCCCTCCGAGGTCGTTGACAACCAGCCTTGCACCGCGTTTGCCGAACATTAGCGCATGCTCGCGGCCGAGCCCTCCACCCGCACCGGTTACGATCACCACCTTGTCGTCGTATCTTAGTTCTTCGTGCATCGGGTGGCGCCTTCTGTTATCGAAACGCGGCGACGCCTGTCAGCGCGCGCGAGACGATGAGCTTCTGGATTTCCGTCGTGCCATCGGGGATCGGGCAGATAATCGCTTCGCGCACGAGCCGTTCTACGATGAACTCACGCGTAACGCCGTTGCCACCATGGATCTGAAGTGCATCGCGCGTCACTCCAATCGCCATCTCCGTAGCATACCATTTGGCCATCGCGCACTCAGCCTCAGCGCGCACGTCGGCGTCGACCAGCGAGATCGCCCGGTGCGCCAGTAGCCTCGCCGCGTCGATCCGTGTTGCCATGGTTGCAAGCTTGTCGGCGATCAGTTGATGACCCGCAAGCTTGCGGCCATGCTGGGAACGCTCCTTCGAATAGGCGATCGCTTCGTCCAGCGCGCGGCGTGCAATACCGATGCTCCACATTGCCATGTGGCAGCGCGCGATCTCAAAGACTTTCAACGTGTTTCGTAGTCCATCGCCTGGCTGGCCCAGCATGTTGGACGCAGGCACGCGGCAATCGGTAAGAAAAATCTGCGCGGTCGACTGACCATTCAGTGCCATCTTTTCGATATCGCGCACTTCATAGGGACTTTCGGCGCGATCGACCAGGATGTGGCTGATCTCCTTCTCTCCGGTCCGGCAGGTGCAGATAAGTAGGTCCGAATATGCGCCACTTGTAATCCACGTTTTTTCGCCGTTGATCACCCAATAGTCGCCGTCGCGAATGGCTCGCGTTCTTACCGCCGCCACATCTGAGCCTACGTCCGGCTCGGAAATGCCCATTGAGACGAAGAGCTCGCCGGCGACCAAGCCGGGCAGGTAACGCTGCTGGATTTCAGGTGACGCGCTACGCCGGATCAGTTCGGCGCCGACCGCGTTGATGAAACCTGGAATAGCGACATCAAGCGACGAATAAGCGATCTCTTCGAAGATCAGGAGATGCGTCAGCCAACCCATATCGAGGCCGCCCCATTCCTCGCGGTGCGGGGCACTGATATGACCGAAGGCGGCAAGTTCGCTGGTCCATTTTTGCATCAACGGCCGCTCGATGAAGCATTCGCCGTGAGCGCGAATTTCAGGCTCCAGCTTTTCGTCGAGGAAGCGCCGAATGCTCTCGACTGCCATCCGCTGCTCGTCAGTGGGTGTAAAATCCATATTATCCGCTCCTTAACGACCAAGGATGGTGACTGCGACGACGGCTTCCTCCACGCCCAGAACCCCGCCGCCATTCTGCGCTACCGCGACCCGCGCTCCCTCGATCTGGCGAGCGCCGGCATCGCCACGCAGTTGCGACACCAGTTCGTAGATCTGACCGAGACCCGTCGCGCCGATCGGGTGCCCTTTGCATTCGAGGCCGCCCGACGGATTTACGGGGATGCGGCCGCCAATGACGGTGTCGCCACGCTCAGCAGCAATCCCTCCCTCGCCAGGCGGCACGAGGCCCAGAGCCTCAATTTCGATGATCTCGCCCATCGCCGTCGCGTCGTGCACTTCCGCAACGTCGACGTCTAACGGGCCGAGCCCCGCCATCGCATAGGCGCGCATTGCCGCCAGCCTTGTGACGTGCCGATCATAGTCGTAAGGGTCGCGCTCGGCACTGGTCTGGAGCACCGACGCAAGTACTCGGATTGCCCTGTCGTCAGACACCGCCAGCTTGCGCAAGCCTGCCGAGTTGCAGATCACCGCAGCCGCAGCGCCGTCACTGATCGGTGAGCACATCGGCAGTGTCAGCGGAAACACGATTGGCGGTGCGGCCAGCACGGCCTCTACCGTGTAGGGTTTGCGGTATTGAGCGAGCGGGTTGTGCGTCGAATGGACGTGGTTTTTGGCTGACACCGCTGCGATCTGCGCCTGCGTTGATCCGTAAGTGCGCATATGGGCGCGCGACATCGCAGCGTAGATGTCCATGAATACGCTGTAGGGTTGGTTTGACACCGACCCTTCTGGCACCTCAACGCCTTGGCCCATAGCGAGCAGTGTCTCGCGGCTGCACTCCGTCTCGTGCACGTCCCACGCCCCATCGAAAGCGCTGAACATCAAGGCCTTGTCAGGCGAGCACATCTTCTCCGCGCCGAGCGCGAGCACGATGTCCGCCATACCCGACCGGACATAAGCAGTCGCCATCGCGACCGCCGTCGAGGCTGTGGCGCAGGCATTCTCAACGTTGACAACTGGCACGCCCTGCATCCCAACCGCGCGTGCTACGAGCTCGCCACGGATCATGTCCTGCCCTTCCATGTGGCCCTGCACGCAGTTGCCAAAGAAGACCGCCTCGATGTCCTCCCGGCCGCATCCGGCATCGGCGAAAGCCCGAGCACAGGCGTCCGCCGACAGGTCCTTGAGGCTGCGGTCGAGTTGCCGACCGAACTGCGTCATGCCAACGCCGGCGATATAGATGTCGCTCATTTTCCTTTGAACTCCGGTTCGCGCTTCTCTGCGAACGCCGCTAGTCCCTCGCGCAGATCGTGTGAGGCAGCATAGGCTCCGATGATCTCGAGTTCCTGGCGCAGGCCATCTTCGAGGATGCAATCTCCAGCGATTGCGGCCAACTCCTTGATGTGCACAAGCCCAAGGGGACTCTTGGCGGCGAGCATTTCCACCACCGCCTGCGTTGAATCGACGAGCGCCTCCGCTGGCACCACCCTGCTCACAAGTCCTGCACGCTCCATCTCCCTCGCGGAGACGAATTCACCCGTCATCATGAGGTAGGTCGCGCGCGCCGGTCCGATCTTGCGGGGAAGGCGGATCGAGCCGCCACCGCCTGGCAGAAGGCCATAGTTGGCATGCGCGTCACCGAACCTGGCGTCTTCGGCAGACACCACAATATCGCAGCACAATACGAGTTCGAGCCCGCCGGCAAGCGCCAATCCGTTGACCGCGGCAAGGACCGGCAAGCGCGACAACTCGATCCGCCTGAGCACGCGCCCGAGTTCCGCCAGGAAGTGCTCCAGTGGTTCCATGATCGACCCACCATAAGCATTGAGCGCGGCCAAGTCGGCTCCGGCGCAAAAGGCGCGTCCCGTCCCGGTGATGACGAATGCCCGCACCGCGGGATCGGCCTCGGCCGTCTCGATCGCCAACTCAAGATCGCGGGCCATTTCCAACGTCAGGCTGTTCAGCGCATCTGGACGATTTAGGTGCACCCAAAAAGCCGCGCCACGCCTCTCAACGGTGATGGCGTCGAGCGACACGAGGTCTGCCACTTTTGAGTCAGGAGAAGTTGCCCTCATGCGCCTGAAACTCTGCTGGCCCGCCCCGCCCAGTAAGGCTCTCGGAGTTTCGATCGTAGCACTTTGCCGACGTTGCTGAGCGGCAGAGGTTCGGTGGTGAAGACGACCTTGCCGGGCTTCTTGAACGAACCCAACCGTTCGCTAACCAAATCGATTATTTCCTGCTCTGGCAATTCAGTGCCGGGCGCGACCACGACCAGCGCAAGCGGCGTTTCGCCCCACTTTTCATGAGGGATACCGAATACGGCGGCGGCAATCACTTGAGGATGATCGGCGATCACATTCTCGATTTCGGCCGGATAGATGTTGTATCCTCCCGACACGATCAGGTCGTTTGCGCGATCGAGCAGATAGAGGAACCCGTTTGCGTCGATGCGACCAATATCGCCAGTCTTTACCCAGCCGTCGACGAGGCGTAGCGCGGTCTCCTCAGGATCGTTCCAGAAGCCTTGCATCTGGCCGTTTTCGAACCGGGCGACAATTTCTCCGGGTTCGTCAGGCCCAAGAGCGCGACCGTCGGCATCACGGATTTCGAGATCAACAAAGCTCATCGCCCGACCCACCGATTGGAGCGGCGTCGATCCTTCGGTTTCGCCGAACCATTCCTTTGGGCCTAGGGCAGTCACCGGCAGAATTTCGGTCTGTCCGTAAGCGGTGTGCAACACATCGTCTCCGAAAATCGAGCGGGCCTTACGCAACGTCGCTTCGGAAACTGGCGCAGAAGCACTGAGCAAACATCTCAAGCGCGGAAAAACGTGCCCACGCGGATTGCCGTGGTGAACAACTGCGTTGAGCATGGTCGGAGCGACGAACGCATAGCCGACCTCTTCGCGTTCCAGTATCTCGAGGAAGCTTGCCGGGTCAAACGCCTCCACCATAATGTTGCGGCTACCCACCGCCCAATAGGGAGAGAACATGAACCCGGAGGCGTGCGAAAGTGGCCCCACATGCAATACCGTCGCGCCTGGATCAGGTCTTGGTCCCACCTCCAGAAAGCCAGCGCAGCAAGTCATCCACGTGCGATGGGTATAGGCGACGCCCTTCGGCGCACCGGTCGTGCCCCCTGTGTGACGGATAACGCAATAATCATCTGGCGAGATGGTAGGGTCCGGATCCTGATCAGATGCCCGGGCGAGCCATTCCTCGTAAGTCCCGTCGCGCACGATCAGTCGCTTCAAGTCGGGCAATTCGGTCTCGAGTCCCGCGACCTCGGGCAAGAGCGCGTTGTCAACGAGCGCTAACCGGCAGTCGGTGTTGCGCATCATATGGGCATGGGATTCTCGGCGATTGCGGGCATAGAGCGGTACACGAACGAAATTGCCGATTGCTGCCGCGAGGAAAATGTCAGCCGCTTCAATCGAGTTCTTCTCCAGCGTGGCGATCTTGTCGCCCGGCCGCAGCCCCGCGTTCGTCAGCGCGTTCGCAAGCCGCACCCCCCGCGACCACGCTTCGGCAAAGCTGAATCGGCGCTCGCCGTGGACCAACGCTTCGTTGCAGGCGAAATAGCCGGCCGCCCGGCGGAGTTGGGTGCGCAATTCCATTAGCGCTGCCCCTTGCACGGGGCGGCGCTGCATCCGTTTGCGCAGTTTCCACGCATATGTATCCTCTCCATCGGATTTTCTCCGCTTAGACTTCAAACATCCCCGAAATGATCAGATTGGGTAAATCGTCACACCTGTCCAATTCATTATCCGCCGCTAATATTCCTCTAGTTCATGGTGGCAGGGCCCATTCAACATTCCATCTGGGAATATTTTGGAGCTTGAATGAATTTGATGCCCGATAATAGATCGGCGATGATCTCCGTAGTGTTCGAGCCATTGGAAAGAAATTGCAGATGTCGGGATGCGGTCCGCTCGCTGGTATCAGGGTCGTCGAGATTGCCGGTATCGGTCCAGCGCCATTTTGCGGAATGTTGCTGGCAGATCTTGGAGCCGACGTTGTAGTTGTCGATCGTGTTATCCCTAATCGGGATACGATCGACCTTGGCCGTGAGGCGATTCTCAATCGCGGTAAGCGATTTGTATCCCTCGATTTGAAGCAGTCCGCAGCGGTCGAGCACGTCCTCGATCTTGTTGAGCACAGCCATGCGATCATCGAGGGCATGCGTCCTGGTGTAATGGAACGGTTGGGTCTTGGACCCGATGTTTGCCTCGATCGCAATCCGGCGCTCGTGTTCGGCCGGATGACTGGTTGGGGGCAGGATGGACCTCTCGCGCAGACCGCCGGCCACGACATCAACTATATCGCACTGTCCGGCGCGCTCTGGTATGCTGGCGAACCGGGTGCGCTTCCGATGGCACCTCCCGGACTCGTCGGCGACATCGGCGGTGGCGCGCTCTATCTGGCAGTCGGCCTGCTCGCCGCCATCCTTAGCGCCCGTGAATCGGGGAAAGGACAAGTCGTGGATGCCGCCATCGTGGATGGAAGCGCGCATATGATGAACCTGCTGCTCAGTTTGAAAGCAACAGGACATTTCGTCAACGAGCGCGGNCGCAGCATCCTTGACGGTCCGCACTGGTATTCGACCTATCGATGCGCGGACGATCGATACATCTCTCTGGGGTCGCTCGAACCGAAATTTTACACATTGCTTTGCCAGAAGCTGGGCATTGCGGATCAACCGGATTTTGCAAACGGCTACGATCCGGCCTGCTGGCCAGACCTCAGACATCGGTTCGAGGAACTATTCCGACGAAGGACGCGCGACGAATGGATGACCTTGCTGGAGGGGACCGATGCATGTTTCGCGCCGGTGTTAGATCCGGACGAAGCCGCTTCGCATCCGCATATGGCGGCCCGACAAATCTACAAGAAAATCGATGGAATCATTCAGGCAATGCCCTCGCCGCGCTTCTCGAACACACCGCCACCCGAGCCGACCGTCAAGTCGGCCGGGCCGAATCAGAAACGGACAATCTTGCAGCAATGGCGAACGACGCGCCGCCGCCATGTATCTCGATCGAAACTTTCGTGACATGAGCCGCAGTGCTCTCTCCACTGGTTTCAGAGTCGGACCGCCTTGCCACGTATGATCGTGACAGACGTCATGGGTCTCATTCCAGTCGAACCTCACAATCGATGGGTAAGGAGAACTTGTCGCACGTGCTAGGGCCGCTCAATTGATAGTTCGTCAGACGGCGGAAGCAGGGAGCCCGGCCAAGGCTGACAGCAATACTTGTGTTGAAGTATCCGCCGAGCGGGCTGTCAAAGGTGAGAACTCTGGAGAGCGAGAACCGTGGACTGCAGCGTACTAATGAGGCTGTGCGCAAAGCGTCGTGATATTTTGACCAGGCGGAGCAGTAAAGCGATGACTGCATTCATTGACGAGTATCGACGTAATTCGGGATCGAACCAATCTGCCGGGGCTCTGCCAATCTGGAGCATCTCGCCCGTCAAGCTGTACGCTCACGTTTGGCGAGAACCAAAAAGCTCAACCCGGCATCCCCCAATAGCGTTTCGGAAGTTAGATTCGTACGATCTACAAAGCCTAAACGCTCATTTCAAAACTAAATTCTCACCCCGGGCGCCCTGTCCTCGATAGCGAACCGGCGCAAATCGAAGCTGGCGCTATTGGGATCCGTCAGATCACGAACTGCGCGAAACCGGCCGTCGATCCGTTCAGCATCGATGTCGAGCAGAGTGTATCCGGCGTTATCATTATCATGGAAGCGGACCTGCGGATTGCGGCCCTGGATGCCTGTGAAGAGCTCTTCGGGGCCGCTGCGCGAGGCGAGACAGGACGTGACGATCTCGCTCGCGACCACCGGCCCTTCCATCCGCTCCGGATCGGATGGGATGTCGTTGGCCCAGAAGGAATGGACGTCGCCGCCAAGCAGCACCGCATTGCGCACCGCCGGCTGGCGCAGTGCAGCGATCAGGCGGTCGCGAGAGGCGGCGTAGCCATCCCAGATATCGGACCAGCGCGCATCGCCTCCGCCCGGCAAGGGCAGCCGCGAGACCATCGTCGCCTGACCGATCAGGCTCCAACGGGTGCGCTCGTTCGCCAGGCGATCGCGCAACCACGCCTCCTGTTCGAGCCCGAGCATGGTCGCCACCGGATCGAAGACCTCCGCGCAGTCCGCGATCACCTGCCCGCCGCGTCCACACGGCTGCGACGTGCGGAACTGGCGGCAGTCGAGAACCGAGAGGCTGGCTAGGGCGCCCCATTCGAATCTGCGCACAATGTCCGCCGCGCCATGCGGTGTTAAGCGGCGCGGCGATATCGGCATGTGTTCGAACCATGCCTGATAGGCAGCGGCCCTGCGCGCAACGAAAGCGGCAGGGTCTTCTGTGACGCTGCCCTGAAGCGAGGCATAGTCATTCTCTACCTCGTGATCGTCCCAGGTCGCGATGATCGGGAAGGCAGCGGTGGCGGCCTGCAGATCGGGATCGGTGCGGTAGAGCGCATGACGAACGCGATACTCGTCCAGCGTGAACGGATCGGGCGCGCCGAAACTGCGAACGTCGGGGCCGGTCCCGAAAGACTTCTCGTAGATGTAGTCTCCGACATGCAGGAGAACATTGATCTCCTGCGCGACCATGTCCCGATAGGCGGAAAACCAGCCATGTTCCCAATGCTGGCAGGCCGCGAGCGCGAGGCGCATGCGCGTGGCCTGCGGATCGATCGTGGCTGTGCGACCGATGGGGCTCGTCGCTCCATCGAGGTGAAAACGGTAGAAATAAGTGCGTGCTGGATCGAGGTCGACCGGCTCCACATGCACTGCGTGCCCGCGCGCAGGACTTGCGGTGACCGAACCACTGCGCACGATCCTGCGGAAACCATCGTCGTCGGCGATCTCCACACCGACCGTAGCAGTGCCCGACAGACCCAAAGGCCGAGTCCAGAGCACGAACCCATCAGGACGCGGATCGCCCGAGGCGACGCCGAGCATAAAGGGATCGCCATCGGCATATGGTTGCGGTTGCACAGCGATGGCCGTTACCGGAGACAGGAAGCGAGACGCAGCCAGCGCCAGCGCCGTCCGGCCAAGCAATGCGCGACGCGACACCATCAGAAATTCCCTCGTAGCTGCACGAAATAGCTACGCCCGTTGACGCCGAGCGGCGTCTCCTCGCCCGTGGGAAAGCTGCCGCCGGTTGCGGCGATGAAGCGCGCCTGATCAGCAATCTCTTCCGGCCGGTCGTCGAACAGGTTCTGCACGCCGGCGGTAAGCATGATCGCGGAAGACAGGGCGTAGCTCAGCGACAGGTCGAATGACGTGCCGCCATCGAAGGTCTGCGTCTCCACGAGCGGTTGCGAGGTGTAGGTGCCGAAACGGGTCAGCGCTGCACGTGCGCTCACTGACCGGTGCTCGACGACAGCCTGCACGGTTAGCTTGTCGCGCGGCTGCGCTTCGGTCAGGAACAAGATCGACTTCTCGCCGAGCAACGGCAGAGTCGGCAGCACCGGATTGGCGCGGAGACTTTCCAATTCCGTGTCATAGAGCGCGAAGCCGACATCCATGCTTGCCCGCGTTTCCGGACTGAGGCTGGCCGACCAGCGCGCGGTGGCCTCCACACCGGTAGTCCTGGTATCGACCGCGTTGGTGAAGAAGCGTACCTGCGAGAAGCCAACTATACCAGCGCCGGCCAGAATGGCATTCACCGCCGCCCCGCGCAGCTGTTCACTCAGCGCGATGCGATCATCGATTTGGATGTGAAACGCATCCAAGGTGAAAGCGAGGCGGGGCGTCGGCTCCAGCACGATACCCGCGCTGTAATTACGTGAGCGCTCGGGTCGCAGATCTCCCGCACCCAACGCGCGCGCGATCGGGTCGCTCACCGGCAGCGTCGCTACCGAAACCAGCTGCCCTGCCGAAAGTGCGCCCTGCACCGCGCTGAAATTCTGCTGTTGCAACGAAGGCGCGCGGAACGCAGTTCCGATCGCGCCGCGCAGCGCCAGGCCCTCTGTCAGATCGGCGCGGGCTGAAACCCGCCAGGTCGTCTCTCCACCGGAATCGTCATACTCGTCGTAACGGACCGCCCCGCCGATCAGCAGCGCCTCGATCGGGCGCAGCTCGGCGTCGAGATAGAATGCAAAGGCATCGCGCACCTCATTCACCGGTCGGCGCGGAGCGAACCCCGCGAAACCGTCCGCACCGACTCCGGTCGAAGCGGCGGGTTCTCCCTCGCGGATGGCGTAGGTTTCGCGGCGGTACTGCGCGCCGGCGGTGATATTGCCTCCGGCGAGAAGTCCGAGCGAGCGCGAGACGCCGAAATCGGTGACATATTGTTCATAGGTCACGCCGCCCGAATCAAAGCTGGTCGGGCTGTCGAGACCCAGCGACACATTCACCGTATCGAAGACGCGGAAATCCGCCTCGTTGCGGCCGTAGGTCTGGCTCAGATCGAGCGCGAAGCCGCCGAGATCGGCGGAGATACCCAAGGTCCCGCTGCCATCCCAGATGTACGGTTCGATGACCGGCAGGAAACCGTCGGGATAGAGCAGCGAGGTGCCGGGCACGCGAAAGCCCGCACCGTTGTTCGAAATTTTTTGCGCGACCGTGCCGAAACCGTAGAGTTCCGCGTCGCCGAGTGGCAGGCCGAAATTGACCGATCCGCCAAAAAGCGAGGCTTCCGGATCGCCTATCCGGTAGGTTACCCGGTCGAAGCGCTGATCGACAAAGGCGCGGTTGGTCGCTTCCTGCGCGCGGACCAATGCACTGAGAGTCAAATGACCGCCCCGACCGATCGGCAGCCCGCCGCTGGTCGAGGCGAGCCCGTTGAGCCCGTCGCCTTCCTCGGTGATGCCACCCAGCAGTTCGAACGAAGCGCCCTGGGCATCGTCCTTCAGGATGATGTTCACTACCCCGCCGATCGCGTCCGAGCCATACTGCGCTGCCGCGCCGTCGCGCAGGATCTCGATCCGCTGGATCGCGTTCTGAGGGATCGTGTCGAGATCGACGCCCGCCGAACCGCGCCCGATCGAATTGTTTACATTGAGCACGGCGTTGGTGTGGCGGCGCTTGCCGTTAACGAGCACGAGCGTCTGATCGGGCGACAGGCCGCGTAGCGTGATCGGCCGCGTGTTCGCCGCCGTGGCGGTGGTGGCCGCGCGCGGAAAATTGACCGACGGCTCGAGGAAATTCAGCGCGCGGTTGAGATCGGCATACCCGGTGGCGTTCAGCTCCTCTTCGCTGACAACGTCCACCGGTACAGCTGCCTCCAGTGCGCTACGTCCGGCGCTGCGGGTGGCTTTGCCGGGACCCCGGTGATCGTGCGCGCAAGCGATGGCGCGGTGATGCACGGCTATCGTGATGCTGCAACGCTCAACCGCTTCGCCAACCAGCGCGCCGGAGCAGGGCAATGAGCGGGCGTCACTTCCGGGCAATTTCAGCCGCCAGCCTCGCTGCGAGCATTGCCGGATGCGCCACGCTTGGCGGCAATGTCAAAGGCGATTTCGACTGCCGCGCGCCCGAAGGCAGCTGCGCGCCCACCACGCTGATCGACAGCGCGGCGATCGGCGAAGCTGGCACCGGCATGGCATCGCGCGCTGCAACCAGTCAGCCACCCTCGCTCGCTGGTCCGCGCCAGGCGGACGCCCGCTCGCTCCGGATCGTCATCGCCGCCTATCGCGACGCGGCGGGCCGGGACCACGAAGCGCGCGTGGTTCATGTCGCGCTGCCCGATCATCCTGCGGAGAGCTGGCATGCCCCGCGCTCGAGAGGCGAAGTGCTCCGCGCGCTCGGACGCGCGGGCAACGATGCGCAGACCCCGCCGCCGCCGACAGACCCGCAGAACGCGCCTGTCTTCAATCCCCTTCCCCTGCAGCTTCCGGATGTCCTGGTTATCCCCTCCCAGGCCCCGGAAGCGCAGCCCGGCGTTCCGGCGCCGGTCACCGGGGCACCTGGCCGTCTCCCCTCCCCCGGCTGGGTGCCCCACCCCCTTTCGCCTGGCGAACCCGAAGGAGAGAGCCAATGAACCGTTCGCTCGCCTCGGCGCGCGACGCGCTGCTCTCCGGCCTGTTCGGCGATGCGCGGCAGGCCGACCATGCTCGGCCGAGCTTCGCGCTCGACATGCTCTCGGACTGGCTCCCCTACCGCGTGTACGATGAAGGGCCGGGTCTCTATCGCAACGCGCATTCGAAGGGCTTCGTGCTCGAAGTGACCCCGCTGATCGGGGCGGACGAACGCACCGGCGAAATCCTCGGGCAGTTCTTCTCCGAGAGCCTGCCGCAGGGCGCCTGCTTGCAGGTCCTGAACTTCGCTTCCCCCCGGATCGGAGCGATCGTCGGACCCTGGTTCGGTCCGCGCTACGAGCAGGGCGGGATCTACGAAGCCATCGCCAAGGCGCGGACCAACCGCCTCTACGACCTCGTCTGGCATTCGGGCTCGGCGCATGCGCCGTTCCACGCGCGCCATGTCCGCCTCGTGTTGTCGCTCGGCGTTCCCGTGCCCGGGAGCGTCACCGACGCCGAGCTGACCGAATGCCGCGACGGGATGGCAGGGATGCTCAATTCGCTGGGTCTTGCCTCCAAGCCATGAGCAGCTTCCGCGCCTTCCTCGTGCTGTTCACGGCAGCGCTTTCGCTCGCCTTTTCTTCGCCTGCCTCAGCCGATGCCGGACCGGGCAAATGCACCGGGCAGTTCGTCAATCCGATCACCGACATCTGCTGGTCGTGCCTGTTCCCGATCTCGATCGGCGGGCTGGAGATCTGGCCGAGCAATCGCCCCGATCCCGACAATCCCGACCTGCCCGTATGCCTGTGCGGTCTGAGGTCCGGGATTGCGATGGGCTTCTGGGAGCCGGTGCGGCTTGCCGATGTCAGCATGAAGCCATGGTGCTTCGTGAACCTCGGCGGCATGAAACTCGATCCGGGCTTCGATATCGGCTTCCGCTCGATCTCGGGTCCATCGGCGGTGGGCGGCGCGAGCCAGTATTATTCGAGCTGGCACGTCCACTGGTACGCCTATCCGCTGATCTACTGGATGGAGATCGTTGCCGATTTCCTGTGCCTCGAGCCCGGCTCGATCGACATCCTCTATATCTCCGAGATCGATCCGCTGTGGCAGGACAGCGAGCTCACGGCGATCATCAACCCCGAGGCCGTGCTCTTCGCCAACCCGCTGGCATTGGCCGCCTGCGCTGCGGATTGCGCCGCATCGACCGCCAACCTCCCGCTCGACGAGATGTTCTGGTGCGCGGGCTGCCAGGGTTCGATGTATCCGATGAACGGCAATGTCTCGGCCAGCATAGGTCACGTCCAGGCCTCGCGGCTCGTGCTCTCGCGCTTCGCCTACAAGCTTCACCGCGAGCTCGTCTCGTGGGGCACGATGGGCTCGAAGGGCCTGTGCGGCAAATACCTCATGCCGGTGATGAGGAAGCAGCAATACCGCTTCCAGGCCACCAACCCCAATCCGGCGACCAAGGGCCGCTACGCCTGCCCGCCCGTCGGTGCCTCGACCACCTTCCAGTCCCCCGGACAGGTCATCCCCGCCATCGGCGAAGACATGGGATACTTGGTCTGGCGCAAGAGGAATTGCTGCGCGCTATGAGAAACGCCTTCCATCTCCTCGTCCTCATCAGCCTGGCAACAGCCGCTGCCTTCGCTGCCGCATCGGCGCAGGATTCTCCGCCCGATCTCGACCTTGCCGAGATCCGCGCCCGCGCGAGCGAGCATGCCCAGGATGCCGAAGCACTCGCGACTTCGGTCAGGACCAGGGCCGACACGCTGGCCGAGGACGCACGAACCACGCAGCAGGCGGCACTCGACAACCGCGCCGCCTATGTGAAGGAAGCGCAGGCGAGTGCCGGCGTCGGTCCGCTCGATCTCGACGGCATGATCCGCAGCGCAGCCGACGCCGAGGTCGCGGCGATGGGCGAAGTACCGCGCTTCATTGCCTTTGCTTCGTTGTCGATGGCCGAGCATTGTAGCGGCAAGACGGGGCCTCTTGCGGGCTTTTGGAGCATAGCAAGCGGACATCATGGAAGCAGTTCGTTTGGGGGCATCCACAAGTTTTCCGCCACCGCTGTTTGGTCATCTCTTTTCTGGAGATATCAAGGCTATTGATTCCCCCAAAGAATTCGAAGGCCGGACCCAAATAAGCGATGCAGTTGGCAATAGTCATAAGTACTGACTCAATCGCGACGCGTTTTTCCGTGCTGGTCAAGCTATGCGAACGGCAGTCTACTGCAGCCTCGACATGATTAACGCTCTCGCCCTCAATCTCATCGCTACCGTCATGAACTGGGACAATGAGCGCGCTACCGCCGAATATGCGTGGCTACGGCTTATGTCGTCGATGAAGTATGATGGCTACTCGGACTTCCGCGCCGGCGTGAGGTTTCTCGAGAGCCTTGTATCCTGGCTGCGACAGTTCGAGCAGCAAGACCGAGAGGCAGCGTACGCTTTCGTACAGGAGCGGATGGTATATATCTCGACCGCCGAGATGCAGCGCATAATCGAGAACTTCATCCCTGAGACCGTGACGCCATACTTGCGCAAGGCTGTGGCCGCCGAGCTTGGAATCAAACCATACGAGGTGTGGCGGACGCAGGCCGGCGCCAAGGCCTTTCTTGAGCATCAGCGCCGTTGCCTCTTTGTGGGGCTGAGCGACGGGAGCCGCATCGACGTACTTCGGCGCGCGAACTCAGGCCGACTGTCGCAGGAGCAGGTCGTACCGATGCTGAACGTCGACAACGAGAAATGGAAGGGCCTTGGCAAGGATCTTCGCGGTGAACTTGGCGACGACGCCCGCTTCCAGGATGTCTACCTCATCGACGATTTCACTGCTTCAGGAACGACCTTCATCCGCTTCCCGGATGGCGAGCCGAAGGGCAAGCTCGCGAAGTTCGAGCAAAACGCCCAAGAGGCGCGCAAGGCGCTGAAGGACGATTTCCCGCTCGCTGACGGCTATACGTTGCATATCCACCACTACGTCTCGACCGCTCAGGCCTGCCAAGCGCTGGAAGGGCGCGTCGCCGAGGCAGGTGAGAAGCTGACAGACCCCAGCTTCGGCGAAGCCCACATTACGGAAGGAATGCGGTTACCTGCCGTTCTTCCGATCGGGACGAGTGGCACAGAAGACGCCATGGTCGCCGTCGCCCCGTCGGACGAACCCTATTTCGGCCTCTGCGGAACCTACTACGACCACAACCTCTTTGAGCGGCTCGAGAAGCACTGCAAGGAGGCAGGACAAGTTGACATGAGGTATGGCTACGCAAATTGCGCTTTACCGCTGGTTCTCGAGCACAACACGCCCAACAATTCAATTCCGATCCTCTGGGCGGAGACTCAGGGCAAGCTCGGCCACCCGATGCGCCCCCTGTTTCGACGGCGCGATAGACACGGATAACGACGATGGCGAACCCCTTTCTGCGCCGCGCGACCGAATACGTCCGTGATGACGCCTCATTCCTGTCAATCGTGAGCCCCACACCGCTCACAACTTTTCTCGCGAAGAGCCAGCACAAGGACGACGTGTTCGAAGTGCCGGTGCGTATCATCGGGTCGCCTGGTAGCGGCAAGACCATGCTGGCGACTCTCGCTGAATTTAAGATGGTCGAGGCAATTCTCAAGGACCTGTCCAACCCCACCAACCGCACACTTGCCGCTGCGCTAGCGAAGGCGGGCTTTCTCGAGTCCGAGGTTCCTCGGGTCGCCGCCGTCCGGGTGCCTATGGAGTCCGAATATCGCGAATTTTGGGAGTTGCCCTACGAGCCGGCGGTTAGGACCAAGCTCGCCTTCTGGCTCGTCCAGGCGCGGGCGATGCTCGGTCTTATCAGGAACCTCACGGCAAACAGGACGCGCGGCCTGGACGGCATCCGGTTCGTGCCTCGCGCCGACTACGAGGCACATCTTGAGCAGATCGGCGGCCTTACCGCCGAAGGAGTGCGCGACAGGGCGCTCGCCGTCCAGCGCGCTATCTACTCCATCGGAGCCGGCCTGCGTCCGCCGAAACTCGCTGACCTACCGGAGGACGCGACTGCCCCCTACGCGCCGTTCGACGCGATCCAGCGCGTTAGCATCGACTGGCGGGGCAAAGAAATCGACGTCAGCCCCCTCGTAATGCTCGACGACGTTCACGCGCTGCATCACGATCAGCTCGAGGCAATGTTCGAAACGCTGTCGCACCGCGAGATGCGTTTCGGCCGTTGGATGATGATGCGCCTCGACGCGCTTAGCCCCGGTGCCGTCCTTCGCTCTCCCGGCGCCCAACCGTCGCACGGCCGCACGACCGGACGCGACTTTGTTGATATCCGCATGCAGGTCAACGAAGAAGGAAAGAAGGGTGCCGCTCGCTCGCAATTCCGCACTATGGCGAAAGACATGGCCAAGCGCTACCTTCCGTTGGTCGAGACACTACGCAACAGAGGCGCGACCGACATCGAGCGGCTGCTCCCCTCCGAACCTCCCACTGTGTCCGCAGGCCAACTTCGCACGTTCGCCGAAAAAGTCGACCGGGAGCAGAGTAAGCTAGGCGTCAGTTCGGTGAGACGGGCAGAGATCGACCAGCTCGTCGCAGACTTCCTCGGTCGCTCGGCCTCCTACGACAACGGACCCGAAGTTGCGCTCGCGATGGTCCGCATCCTGATGCATCGATACGCTGTCCGCATCGCCCGGGCGGCGCCTTCGCTATTCGAAGAATTCGACCCCGACCCAAAGACCCCTCTAAAGGCCGATGCCGATGTCGCGCACGGCGCAAGGCTACACCTGCACCACGAGCTCGGCCGCCCATTCCACTTCGGAATCGACGATATCTGCGACGCTAGCAACGAGAACGCCGAGGTTTTCCTGCAATACGCCGGCGAACTCGTGGCCAACATCGAGACCCGCGCAATCCGAAACGAGGAGTTGCCCCTCCCCTCAAGGGTTCAACAAAAGGTCCTTTCCGGCAAGGCACGCAAGATCATGGAAGGCTGGGCGTTCCCACAGGCCACCCGCGTGCGCTCTCTCGTCGATACGATCGCCAAGGATTGCTTGGCGGAGTCTCAACTACCAAACGCACCGCTTGGTGCCGGAGCCAACGCAGTGGCAATTCTTGAAGAGGAGATGCAGACCCTTCCTCTAGACGACGAACTGGGCGCAGTACTCAAGCACGCCATCGCCAACGGCGCCATAACAATCGAGCGGGAATACGGCCAAGGCGGAAAGCTTTGGGCGCTAATCGAATTGACCGGGACTGTCAGTCTCGTACACGGGCTGACCTATAATCGAGGGGGGTTCTTGCCGAAGCGAGTTGGCTACCTTCGCGAGGCCGCAGGCCTTACCGATGCGTGACCACTGGACCAACTGCATAACTAACTTCGACGATGATGTTGGCGTCTTTGTCGCCGACTATTTCGCCGACGAGAGCCGAAAGGTGCTACTGGTCGCGGCAGCAGGATTCGACCCGCGCTCGCGGCGTGTATCCAAGTTGCTCGCCGACACTCTGGGCGATCGCCTTAGCGCCTATTACATCCGCGAAGAGAGGCCAGGCGCCTCTGAAGAACTCATCACTCGCGCCGAGGCGAACGAGGCCGCTTTAAGGGAGATCGTGCCGGACTCGATGGTCTTTACGATACCTGTGTTCGCCGACGATGGCGCGCCGGTCGGAGGCGCGCGCTTGGTGACCATGATGGCGGAGAACCCGGTCGCCGAAGGTGTCACTGATGTTATCCTCGACCTCAGCGCACTATCGATCGGTGTAGGCTTCCCGGCGGCCAAGCTGCTCCTACTCGACTGCGAGGAGGGGAAGACCAGGACCTTCCACCTAATGATCGTCTCGAACCCCGAGTTAGACGACCGGATCACAAGCGTTCCCTCGGACCGGATCAGCCCGGTAAAGGGCTACGCGCCCGAAGTCGGCCTCAGCACCCTCGACGTGGCGCAAGTATGGATCCCGCAACTCGCACGCGGCCGCGCCTCCACCCTAACCCAAATCGATGCAGCCAGCGAGCGGTGGTATAAGATCTGTCCGGTCCTGCCATTCCCGTCACGCAATCCCCGCCGCGCAGACGATCTGCTCACCGAGTATCAGAACGAGCTCGCCAACGAATGGGAAATTGATCCCCGCGACATCGTGTACGCGTCGGAGCGCAACCCGCTCGACTGTTACCGCACGCTGTCAATGCTCAAGGAGCGGTTCGACCGGACGATGGAGGGAACTTACGAACCGCGCATGGTACTCTCTCCGATTGGCAGCAAAGTGCTCGCAGCCGGCGCGATGATGGCCGCGATCGAGCACGAGATGGCGGTCCAGTATGTCGAGACCGAGAGCTATAACTTCGCAAACGCGGAACCGTCTCCTGACGACCCGGCAGATATGATGGTCCACCTTGTTCTGTCAGGTCCGCTCTACGAAGGCTATTTGGCCAGAGAGGCCGGCGAGTGAACACGCCCATCTTCACCGAGAAACTCGACGCTCTAACGGCCACGCTCGACCTCATGGCCTCGTACGACGTCGGCGGCATCGCTACGGCGCTTGCGCGGGGATGCGACCGCCACGCGCTGGCGATAGGCTCGGGTGGGTCGGCCATCGCGGCGGAGTACTTGCTGCGTTGCCGTGACACGCTCGGCCTCGGACCGACTACCGTCGCAACTCCGATGCAAGGTGTCCTCGACCATCATCGACTTGACGCAACGGACGCTTGGATTTTCAGCGCTGGAGGCGACAATCCCGACGCATGTGCCATCGCTCAGGCGCTAACCGACCGGGAGGCCGCGACCATCAACCTTATTACACGTAACCCCCATGGTGCCGCCGCGGCCATAGTCACGCGGAGTGGTGGGACGGTCCACGCCTTACCCGTTGCCGACGCGAAGGATGGCTACCTCGCGACACATTCGGTCTTCGCCATGACTACAGCACTGCTGCTCGCAAGTCATTTTGTGTCGCGCGAACCTGACACAGTAAACGAGGCCTTGGGAAGAGTCGCCAGTCTGCTCCTTGCTTCGCGGGACGCTGGCAACCGGGACCTGCTTGTAAAGCGCTGGACACCGATCCGTGCGACCGACACAATAATCATTACCGCAGACTCGTCGCTTCGTCCGGTCGCCAGCCTCCTCGATACTTCCCTCTGGGAAGCTTCACTTTGTCAGGTCCAAACCACCGACTTCCGCAACTTCGCCCACGGACGGCACGCGTGGCTGCACCACCGCCCCGATAGTACCATCGTGCTTGCGCTCACCGCGATGAACTCCCGGATCGCATGGTCAGCCATCGAAACCGTCCTGCCCAAGAATGTCCGGCGCAACGTGCTCGACTACAATGCAGGTGGACGTCTCGACAACTTGCTCGGAATCGTCGACGGCCTGTCGCATATTGAGGCGATTGGCGAGGTTCTAGGTGTCGATCCTGGAAAACCGGGCCTGGGCGATTTCGGACGGGCGATCTACGACGACCGTTCGCTGGAGGTGACGGCGATGGAGCTCCGGCCGCGCATCCGACACAAGCTAGCCGCGATTGCCAAGGCGGATAGACCGATGGCCGACGAACCAGGCCTCGTAGCCATCGGTCACCATCACCTTGAGACGCTCGCCGCCGCAACAGTCGGTGGCGCTGTGTTTGACTACGACGGCACAATTGTCACAACCGAGGGACGGTTCAGTCCACCGTCACAGGAGATCCTCGACGAGCTGATCCGCCTGCACCGCGCCGGCGTTTGCCTTGGTATCGCAACCGGACGTGGCGGGTCAGCCGGCGAAGATTTGAGGAAGGTCCTGCCACCAGACGTGCTCTCGTCACTGCTAGTCGGCTATTACAACGGAGGACACCTGCGGACCGCGGACATCGACATCAAGGGTGACCCGCCCAGACAAAATCCAGCTATCGCCGCAACGGCGGCGTGGCTGGACGAGCGCGACGACCTGTTCGCGAGTAAGGAGTTCAAGTCCGGACCGGTCCAGATCGGCATTGATATGGAGAACTTGCTCCGTCCATTCCGCTTCCCCCTAGACATGGCGGAATGCCCACTGGTCTCGAGCGGCGAGGTCAGGATATCTGGCTCGGGACATAGCTTTGACGTCGTTCCATCGACGTCGTGCAAGTCCGCGATCGTCGACGCTGTACGTCGCAAAATCAATCCGGACGCCGCCGTCCTGTGCTTCGGGGACAGCGGCTCGCGCTTTGGGAACGACTACACACTCCTCGCTCACCCACACGGTATTAGCGTCGGCGAGGTTTGTGGCGCGGCAGACGGTTGCTGGTCGCTGTTTGGCAGAGCGTTGACGGGACCGGATGCCCTTCTCAAGATATTAAGGGCTCTGGTAAAGTGTCCTACGGGTGAGATTCGCCTCGACACCGCCGCGTTGGCTCTCGACACGCCATGACCAAAGGGATACAAAAGGAGAACATGGAAATCGCGACTCAACTACAATATCGATTTGACGTCGCGGGCACCGGACTGACGGTCCTCGACCGCATCTATACGGATGGCGACCTCGCCGACGAAGCGCTCGGAGGGTCGTGCGGCAACGTGCTGCTTTCTCTCGCCATGCTTCACCGAAACGTAGTGCCGGTGATTACGATTGGAGACGACGACGAGGGCCGGCGGCTCGTCGCAGAGTTCGTCGAAGCTGGCGCAATCGTCGATCACATCTATCGCAAGGCCGGTGTGCGTTCACCGATCATCGCTCAGGATGTGGACACCGCTTCCGGCGTCCACGGCTTCAGATTCGTTTGCCCAGACACCTACGAGTCGCTGCCTCAATACGAACCCATAAGCGAGAGCGAGGCCGCATCAGCTTTGCACATCCTCACTCAATGTAGCGTTTTTTACGCTGACCGACTGTCCTCTGGGATAATCCATGCAATGAGAGCAGCTAAGCTCTCAGGCGCTATCGTGTTTTTTGAACCGTCCGATGTCGACCACGACGAGTTGTTCAGAGAAGCGTTGGAACTGACTTCGATCTTGAAATACTCGGTCGACAGGTTGGGCGATCGTCTCGCAGAACTCGAATACGACTGCATACGGATCGTGACCCACGGTGCCGATGGCCTCGAGGTCCACCATGACGGGAGCGCCGTTTGGTGCTCTGCTGTGAGCGCGCCTGCCATCCTTGATACATGCGGTTCGGGCGACATGGTCAGCGTCGGCGTGATTGACTGGATGTTGTCGTCAGGCGTTAGCGCTGAAAGCCTTGATGTAACCTACCTTCTTGAGGGTGTGTTAGCAGGGCAAAGACTTGCAGCCGAGAACTGTGCCTTTGCCGGCGCTCGCGGCCTGTTTAAGCAATGCGGGCCGGCCTACGCTCGCGAAGTGCTGCGGGAATGCCCTGACCGCTACTCGGCCGCCTCCAAGTAGCCCGCGGATTCTAACCGCAGATCCTCGCGGATCTCCATCAGCAATATGCCAAGCATGTTCCTGCCGGAGCCGTTGACCTCGCCCCATAGTCGGTTAACCTCGTTGTCTACGGTCGCAGACTCCACCAGTCTTGCCTCACCCGTCGAAAGAAGCAGGTCCTGCAGGTCAGAATGCTGCGTAAATTTTGCGCGGAGCACCTCGCGCATACGATCGAACTTGGTCTTCGACCAACCGGGGGCGATGTCCCAGTAGTACAGGCCATGAGCCGCCATTGCGAGGAGCGCTGGTGACGGTGCCGCCAAGAGCCATTTGCGAACCTCGGGCTTACGGGCCTTCCCAGCCTGGTAGGCGTGCTCGCTGGTGGCGAAAACTTCGCCTTCGAACTCGATGGGCCGGCGGTAGAGATTGCTAAAGGCACCGTAGGGTTTTTCGCTCGCCCGATAGAAGCGGATTTCATCGATCATTGCGAATGCCTTTCTGTCTTGCAAATTCGCATGATTTCATACATGCAGATTTGCATGGAATCAACCCCTTCTGAATTGAAAGCGCTAAAGCGCCAGATAGCCGCGGCGGCGGCTAGAGAGGGCCTAAGTTATGCAAAAATAGCAAGAATTTGCGGTGTTCATTCCAGCCAAGTCAGTCGCATATGCCGCGGTGAATTTCGCCGCATCAGCCAGAATGTCTTGCAAGTTTGCAGTGCACTCGGATTGTCAGGCCCGTTTGCCACGCCCGACATGCAGAGCGATCGCGGCTGGCGCCAAGTTGAAGCGAGCGCGCGACGCTTGTGGGAAGCAAGCGATCGCGACAGCGACAGAGTATCCCGCCTTCTCGAGGTCATTGGCACTTTCCGTTCAAAGCCTTAGCGAACGTGCGGCGAAGGCCATGCCATGATCGATCAATATGCTTCGCACGCTATAAGTCTTTTCGATGTCGTGTGTTGCGCAAGCCTCTCCTTCCAAGGCCCCTAATAGGATCGCTCGTCGAGTGATGGGGCGACCAATGATGGTGCCTGTTTCTGCTGTTCTATAAGTCGTGAACAAACCGCAGTTTCTGGTTCCCTTAGCCAGACTGTAGAATGACTGATATTGGTGCACGAAGCGGCCGCTCAAATCCCGAAATCCAGCGTCTTGCTCTTGCTCCGGGTCAGCTCCTTCTCGGCCTTGTTAGCCTCTTCCGGTTTCAGCTGATCGACTCCGCTACCTTTCGCTGCAGTAGACTTCACGCTTCCCGTGACCTCGAGGGCCGACGCCTTCTCGCCCTTGTTTCGGGCAACGGCCGCTCCGAGCTTTTCCGCATTGTCGACCACCAGCGTCAGATGGTCGCGAAGCCTCGTGACCGTCACCATGAAGGTCTTCTGGTTCGACAGATTGCGCTCGGAGCTGGTCATCACCGCGATACCGCGATCCGATGTCAGGCCCTGCGCCATGTGCGCGTTGAGCGCATAAGCGAGGTCGATCCGCTTGAGCATCGGATCGTCCCTCTTCAATTCGACCTGGTCGCCCTGGGAGGTTTCGAAGGTGATCTTGCCGCCTGCTATTGCCACCACTCTGGCCTGGTCGGCGTTGAACAGACCGCGCCGGTGATCATTGCGGGTCCAGCGGATCCGGTCGCCTTCGTGGATTTCGAGTTTGCGCGGTTCGAGCAGCGTCAGATTTTCGTCACCCTTCCCCGCTTTGATCCGCGCAGGATCGAACCGGAACCGCTTGCCACGCTTGTCCTCGACCTCCACCAGCCTCCCTTTCCGGTCCTGTCCGAGAACGCGATACTCACCAACGGAAAGGCCGAGAGCCTGCTGCTTCCTGGAGATCTCGAGCACCTGTCCTGCCCGGTAGGCCGGGAGATGCCGTAGCTCTTCCCTGGTCGCGTTCACGCGGTCAAGGCGTTGTAGTCGCCCTCGTCGAGAGCGAAGTATCCGAGATCGTCGTCTTCCACGACGTGCTGGTCGAAGAAGCTGTGCAAGGCCCGCCGTTCGGCAGTGGCGAGTGCTTCGAAGTAGCTGTTCGAGCCTGATTCAAGATTGCCAAGTGTAGTCATGATTTCCTCCTGATGTCTGTCGGTGAGACGACACGAGGAAGGCGGATGGGCGCGGTGCCGGCGGGTCAGGGATCGCCCCGCACGGGCGACCGCGAAGCGGCGGTGGGGGCAACGATTTTGTTGGACCGAAGCGCGAGCGCAGGGGAGGCAAAATGGTGGGGCCCCGCCGTCCTTGACGCGCCGGTGCCGGGCCCGTCACCCTTGAAAGTCCGTGAGCCAGGCCCCTCCCCCCGCCCGATGAAGAGCGCCCGTGCCAGTCACCTGCAAAAGGACTTTCCTACAGGGCCTTGCCTGTTCCATTTGAACCCGCGGGAGGAACGCAAAGGGGGAGTAAGGATGAACTCCAATGCCATCGAACCGCAGCGCCGTTGCCGCCCTTAGAAAGCTCGAAGCCGACCAGGCAGCCCTCGACCAGCGTAAACAGCAACTCGAAGAGCAGGCCGCGCTTGAACTTGGTCGCGTGATCCTCGGAACAGGTCTCGAGGCTTTCTCGAAGAAGGGATTGTCCAGGGTCGCCGCCGAGTTGGGCAAGCTCGGGGAAGAGGGGGCTCTGCGAAAGCTCGTTTCGTCTGCGCCGTCGTCTTCCCGATCCGGGCAGACGCCATCGGAATAAACATGAGAAAGGGGCCCTGTCCGCTGGGACAGGACCCCTTTCGGATGGAGATCGACGGGAGAGGTCAGTCGATCTCGGGAGCGTCGGTGTTGTCGCCTTCTTCGCCGGAGCCGTTGCCGCGAGAAAGGAAGTCGACCTTGTCGGCGAGGATTTCGGTGCCGTAGCGCGTGACCCCGTCCTTGTCCTCCCACTGGGTGTAGTGGATGCGGCCCTGGACCGATACCAGCTGGCCCTTGGAGCAGTACTGCCCGACGGTCTTGGCGAGGCCGTTGAAGCAGGTCATATGCGCTGCCTGACGCCGTTCGGCCCGTGCCCGCAGGAAATCGCGCGCATCGATCACGGCAGATGTCAGCGACTTTGCATGGCTCGCACGGGATCCGGAAACGGGCTTCCACGAAGAACCGGTTTCGTCGCGATAGAGGGAAGCCGCAATTTCGCGCATCTGCTCGAATGCCTGCATGCTCGCTTCGGCGGCCTGGGCGCGCGCGGTCTGTTCCTCGAGATTGGAGGAATGAATTTCCGAGCCATCGGCGGACGCGAGCAGGACCCGGATCTCGTCAGATGCACGGTCAAGCTGGGCCGATTTGCGGCTGGCAGCGCGGTGGAACAGATTGACCAGCCCCCAGGCGATGTCTTCGCTGTCGGCTTCGAGCGCGGTATCGGCAAAGAGCGCGAAGAGATCGGACCAGACGGCACCAAGTGTCTGCGCCGTGGCATCCTCGGACGGGAAGTCAGTTGCATCGAAAGGTGCCGGAGCGATAGTGAAGCCTGTCAGGTCGAGGTCGGCAAGCTGGGAAGCGAAGCTGTCATACATATCGAAAATCCTCCTTGAGCTTGGCGGCAAGCCTCAAGGCAAGGATTTGCGTGAGACCTGTTCGCCGTGCCCCTCAAGGACCGCGCGAAAGGGATCGCCGCACCGCGTGAGCGGGAAACCTCGCAAGGCAAGGCTGGCGCGGGCCACACGGGCCGCAGCCTTGCGCGGGTTGCGGCGAGCCCTGTCCGGTCCACAGGGCACCACGGATCAGCGAACAGGCCTAAGCCAATGACGGGCGCGCGGGCGCCAGCTGAGGTGTGGGAGATAGGCTGTGAACTATGCGAGCCCGAACTGTTCAGGACTGAAGGTCAGCACCTCATCATGCGGAAAGGCTGCGATCGCCGTCAACCGGCCCGCCTCATGGCGCAGATGCCAGCCCCGTCCGTAATCCGGCTCCGATTTGGCGAAACATGCCGGATCGAGCAGCGCGAGATTCATGCCATCAGGGTCGCGTACGGAAGCAGCGCGAATGCCCTGCCCTCCGGCCTCGCGCACCTGTGCGGCAAGGTCCTGGCATGCCGAATAGTCGTCAGGGTCCAGCCAGCGCTGACGATCAGCAACGAGCGGCGGCCGGGTCGTATCGGTCAGCCGGGTAAGCGACACCGGCACCGAGAAGCTCAAATGCTCGCTTGTCCGGTTACCGGGCACAAATCCGGGCGAACGGCTGACAAATTTGAGCCGCCAGTAAGCGGTCTCGGCAATCGCGGTGCGCTCGGCTTCGCTGGCGTAGAAGATCCCGGGACGCTCGTTCGGACGGCGGAACCGGCTGGCCACCGTGTGGCCATAGCGGAAAGGGGAAGCGAGGAGGTAATGCAACCCGCGTGCTGCCTTGGGAAGATCGGGTTTGGCGGCGTCGGCCAGTTCCTCGAGCCGCTGTTGTTCGGCGAGGCTCGACGCCAGACGGTTGGTCGAGATCCGATGCTGCGCTTCAACCACGCGCCACACAGTGCGACGGTAGCGGCGAAACTCAGACGCGAGCGCGGTGGGCGTCCACATAGTCGCACACGGTAATCAGACCCCTGAAGCTGTCGATCAGGTCGATCGGCCGGGCCTCGAGATCGAGATTGGGCGTGGTGAGCCAGGCGCGCGCAGAGAGGTCATCGCTTCCGAGCAGTGCGTCGAGCGAACGGAACAGTCGCAGCAGGAACTGGCCCGCTTCAAAGGACTTCGAAGTCGGGTCGAGCTCGGCCTTCCCGGAGCGCAACCGCGAAGCGGTCGCTTCGGACAATCCTAGGATTGTTCCAAGCTTGGCGTTGGTGAAACCCCAGAACCCGGCAATCTTCGAGACTGCCGAGGTGAGGACCTTGCCGTCATCGATCTGCGGCTCAAGCGGCTGCGTTGCCATAACTCATCCTTTCAATTGCACGATATATATCAATATCACTCAATTGCAAGGCCGTTCTCGTTCAAAGATCGCTTCGCCATTCGAGAACCGCCCGATCATGCGCAGCTCGCCAAACAGGTCGAGGAACCTTCCCGAGACCTGGCCAAGCCAGTGTCGAGCCCTCGCCGTCCGTGGGTTGTATACATCGGCCTCCCAGTACCGGGCATCGTCGCGCTCGGCGAGCCAGATCGCGGCGAGCCCGCACCAGGTCGATATGCCGCAATCGGCATAGGCATTGCGCAGGAGGATACGGTCCTCGCGGCCACGCCATCCATCGAAGCGCAGAAAGGAAGGAAAGGCCGCCTTCGCAGTATCGATGATCTCGTCGACGAGGCACTCGTAGGCCCAGTCGACATCTTCGTCTTCGCCGTCATCAAGCAGGCGAAAGGCCACCACGGAGCCGGTCGGATAGCTGACGGAACGTCCCATTTCACCTCTCCTCAGGCTGCATCAGCGAGATCGATGTTGGGTTCGCTTTCGCCGGATTGGTGACCACCAAGGTCAAGCAACAGGCTGGCCGCTTCCTCGGCCTTGGCCGCAGCGGTCAGGATCGCGCGCTCGTCCGATTTGAGGATCTTGAGCCAGGACGCGATGTAGCTGGCGTGATGGTCGAGGTGGGTGACCGGAAGACCCAGTTCGGCCCCGAGGATGGCCGAGGACAGTTCGGCGATCAATTCCTCGGCAGCATAGGCGTCGCTGCCGAAGCGGTTCTTGAGATCGCGGTCGAGCCGCGAAGAATGCCCCGTCCAATGCGACAGCTCGTGCGCGAGTGTCGCATAGTAGTGGTCGTAGGCTTCGAAGAGTTCGGCTGGCGGCATGGTGACCCGGTCGCGCAGCGGTTCGTAATAGGCCTGCGCACCATGATGCCGCAGGTCCGCGCCGACACGCGCGAAGAAGGCATCAAGCCGGTCTTCGCGCCCTTCGGGTTCAAGCGCGGCGACGAGTGGCTTGGGATGGTAGAAGTCGGGGAGGCCGTCGCACTGGTCAGCGTTGAACACGGCATAGGCCTTGAGCACGCGCCGGTTTTCGGTATCGGCCTCGCCTGCGGCGTTCTCGACTTCCTTGGTGTAGCTCTTGTAGAAAATCGCGATGGTCGTGTCGGGCGTGATCTGGTACCAGGCGTCCTGCAGCTCGGCATAGACATGCGCCTGGCGCTCCACGTCGGAGATCGCGCCGTAGGCCTTGGCCATGTCGAGCGTGATCGTGCCNTCGGCNAGTGCTTCGAAGACGCANGGNGCGAGNCTTGCCANNCGCAGNCGNCCTTCGACGAACCGGACNGTGAGGCCGAAGCGGCGCGCCACGTCTTCGGTGGTAGCNCCNGCNTCGATGATGGAGGCGAAGGCCTGCGCCTCGTCGGCCGGGTTCATCGCGAGGCGCTGGAAGTTCTCGGCAAGACTGGCTTCGCGCACTTCGCTTTCCTNGCCTTCGATGACGAGGCAGGTGACCTCGTGGTTTTCGGNCANGGTGCCCTCNTCGGNCAGNGCCTGCAGCGCGGCGAGNCGNCGACCGCCGGCCTCGACCTCGAACTTGCCGCGCTTTCCTTTGCGCACGACGAGGTTCTGCAGCAGGCCGCGCGCAGCAATGTCTGCCCGCAGCTGGAGGTCGGCCAGCACGTCGCTCGACTTGCGAACGTTGCGCGGGCTTCCTCGGCACGCCAGGCCCTCGTGAATGCGGTGACGCCAATATCTTCCCAGTGGCTTTCAGCGAGTGCCTCGATTGTCCAGTTCGCGGAGTTGAGCGGGCGCAAAAGGCGTCGGCGTTCGATCACTGCCCCGTCGTCGGCGATGAGGCGGCGGGTCGGAACCGACAGCGCGACCTTGCCCGAGCGCGCATTGCGCATCGGGATCGCGTGCGTACTGCCAATCTCGTGCATCCGCACCAGGCGCTTCAATCGCAGAGGCCGAAGGTGCTTCGTCACTTCGAGCGAGACGAGACGGGTCTCGGCACCGGTCACGGGGTCTGTGCGCAGGAGTTCATCGGCGAGGAACGTGAAGCGATCGACCCTCACGGTTTCCAGTCCCTGATCAAGCGTTCCGGCTTCACGCGCAGCTTCGATCCGCGCTTCGACGAGACCAAGGTATTCGTCGAATATGGCGTTCTGGAGCGCGATCGGCAGCGCGAGAATGCGGTTGGCGGCGCGGCCTATATCGATAGAAGCTTCAAGGAAGCCTTGTATGAGCCACTCATCCGGCAAGCTGAAGCGCGATACCAATTGCCGCCTCGACTGCTTCAGGCCCTGATTTGGCAGGAATCTCGCTTCAATCCCATGGCAATCAGTCCGGCTGGCGCGGCGGGGCTCGCTCAACTCATGCCGGGAACCGCGAGGCAACTTGGTGTCAGCAATCGCCACGATCCGGTTCAGAACATCGACGGTGGCGCGCGGTATCTGAAGCAGATGCTCGATCGCTTCGGCGCGATCCATCTCGCGCTGGCCGCTTACAACGCAGGCCCTGGCGCTGTGTCGCGAGCCGGCGGGATACCGAAAAATCGAGAAACACCTGGATATGTGAAGAGCGTTATCGCGCGATGGATGGCATACAGCTCGACATGAATGCGAATCGGAAAAGGATCAGCGGACGGCTCGAGCACCTTCCTCGGGGAGCTGCAATTGTAACTGATGCAGGGGATCACTGGGTTCTCGAGGGCTTTGAGCCGTCGAATGATGACTTCGGGTTTGAAGTCACCGCAGAGGGTGTTGTCGTCGGCCTTGATCGGCTGCGGGTAGATTGGCTGGGTGCCTGCTAGTCGAGAGTCGCTTGGCAATCAAAGCACAAGTTGCGCCAAGGCCTCCTCAGCGTCGTTTCGAACAAGATGCCCATAGTGGCGTTCGATCATAGCGACACTAGTATCCGCCATTTGCGCAACCGTAAGAATGGGAAGACCACCGCGAACCAAGTCGGTTATCACGCTGTGGCGCAAAGTGTATGCTGATGTTTGCGCAGGCAGCTCAGATGCTACCACAGCCTTCTTGATCGGACCCTTCCACATATCTTTCGACCATGGGATGCCGTCACTACGAGTAAACAACCATGCAGAAGGCAGCTTGCTTTTGGACTGCTCGCTCAAGAAGCTGGCGATGCTTTCCGGCACCGATATCTGTCGGGGCACGCCGTTCTTGTCGGACCCGATTGTAAGTGTTCTCGTCCGTTTCTCAAAATTGCTCACATTGAGCGCAGCCAACGCACCCGGCCGAAGCGGAAGCAAACACAGTGCACGCACGAATGGTTCAATATCGGCGTCGAGCTCCGCAAGCAGCCGACGACGTTCTTGCCTGTCCAGATAGAGGTCTCGCCTCCTATCGGCGCCTTTGATGGGCTTCAACGCCTCTTGCCACGCCGCGTCTGTCTTCGGTGCGCCGGGCGGTAAAATTCGCCAAAGCGCTGCGCGAAGCGGCACCATATCTCGGTTGATCGTGGCAGCCGAACGGACCTTGACTCGTTTCTCGCCTTTCTTGCTTCGACTGATCAATGCGGGAGTATCTTCCAGGCGCTTTCGCCAGTCGCGAAGGTGTCGTCTCCGAAGCTTGGAGAGCTTGATCCGCGCGAGTGGATCGCCGAAAACATGGCGGCGAAACACGCCCTCTGCGATCGAGCCTGGCTTTTCGCTCAAATAGGCTCGACATGCGTCGGCCACGGTCTCAAGCTTCTCAACTTGGATGCCTCCGCTCTCGACGAGTTCCGCAAACGCCTCGGCTTCTTTCCTCGCCGCAGCAAATACGTCGTTGCCAGTGAGAGATCCAAACCGTCCGAGCGCCTTTCGGCGATACTTCCGCAGATCCTCATCGTAAGCGCGAGCGAACCAGGTTCCATGGCTTCCAAGTTTGGAGGGCCTATACCCGACATACCAGCCGGCTTGGAGGCGCTGCCAATAAGGCTCCTTGTCCGCTCTCGGCTTCAATTTGTCGCGCGATCCGATCTTGCTGAGGTCCGGCAAGCCATCCTCCATCCGCGCCGCAAATCGAAAAAGTATGAAAAAAGTATGAAAAACTTATGCGCACGCTTGAGGATGACCATAGACGAAAGATGCTGTTTTTCAAGTATAATTTTCGTCCGCATGCTTCCGCATGTGTCCTAGAACCCATCTTTCACACGGGTGGGGTCGCAAGTTCAATCCTTGCCGCGCCCACCATTTTCCGCCCTTACAAATGCAAAAGGCCGCCCCGGCGGGACGGCCTTCGCATCGCGTCGCCGATAGATCAGGCTACCTTCGCGGACTTTGCGGACTTGGCCTTGTGAGGGGCCGTCGATGTCGCAGGTGGCGTAGTTGCTTCGTTCTCCGCATTCCGCTTGTCGAAATGCTTCTTCGCGAAATAGCCGCCTGCGCCCAGTACCACCATTGCAGGCAGGCTGAGACGGCGGATGGCCGTGGCGGCCACTACACCGAGCGCAGCACCTGCCGGTCCTCCGACACCGCGGGTTTGCTTGGCGACCCTGTCCCCGACGACTGCTCCGATAATCTTGCCGATCATGTCGATTTCTCCTTTGGGCACTGAACGGTCTGGCCCGTCGGGAGTTCCGCGGATCACCCCCCGGACGAAGCGATGCCATGCGCCAGCAAATCGTTGGCGCGCCGCGCGATTTCTTCGAAAGCCGGGTCGCCCTCTCGCGCCCATATCGCATAGCGTAAACCCAGAAAGACGTTCATCCCCATAACCGCCCAGGCTTCCGGCGCCCCGAGGCCGGATATGAACTCACCGCTATCGTCGCCTGCCTTCAGCCGCTCTTCNATACGNGTGCCGATGGTTTCGTAATGTGCGCGGTAGCTGTCGGGATCGACGAATTCCGCCTCGTCGATGATGCGGTAGATTTCCTTGTTCTCCGACGCGAAGGAAAGAAACGCGTGCAGCGCCGCATGTTCGATTTCCAGCGCCCCCATCGATGGCGAAAGCGCTTGGCGCGCGGCCCGGCCCACGCCTTCGCTCATGTCCGAAACCAACGCCCGGAAAATCGCGTCCTTGCTATCAAAATAGGTGTAGAAACTGCCCAGCGCCACCCCCGCACGGCGGGTAATGCCGCTGATCGACGCATCGTGAAATCCGTGATCNGCGAACTCCCTCGTNGCNGCATCGAGCAGTTTGCGCAGCGTCTTTCGCCCACGTTCNGTACGGGGCGCCTTGGCNNGGTCGGGCCCCTGCTCAGCCTTCATTTCAATCCCCCTCGCATGGCTCGACGCTACCGATGCCATCCACTCGACGCAACAACAAACTTGAAAGGTGGTTCAGGTTTCAGTATCAGGGAAGCATATAAAAGATATTGGGAGGGAGATTCACATTATGAAAACCACCAGATTCCTCGTTGCGGGCCTGCTTGGCAGCGCCGCAACCGCCGCGTTCCTTGCAGCGCCCGCGTCTGCCCAGACCACGGACACAGACCAGGCGGCCCCTGTCGTGGATGACGATAACGTTATCGTGGTGACAGCGCGCCGGCGTGAGGAGAGTATCCAGGACGTACCGCTTTCCATCACTGCCATTTCCGGCGAAGCACTGGCCAAAAGTGGCACACTCGAGATTACTGAGATAGCGCAGGAAGTGCCCAATCTCACGCTCGAGGTCAGCCGCGGCACCAATACAACCTTGACCGCATTCATTCGCGGCGTCGGTCAGCAGGATCCTGTGGCTGGCTTCGAAGCCGGAGTGGGACTCTATGTTGACGACATCTACCTGAACCGCCCGCAAGGTGCCGTGCTCGATATCTACGATGTCGAGCGGATTGAAGTTCTACGCGGACCGCAGGGCACTCTGTACGGCCGCAACACGATCGGCGGCGCGATCAAATACGTCACGGCCGCCCTGCCCGACGAGACCGAGATCAAGGTCCGTGGGACCTACGGATCTTATAATCAGGCAGATCTGATCGTCACCGCATCGACACCAGTGTCCGATAGCCTGAAGGTGGGCGTCAGCGGTGCCCGGCTGTCGCGCGGCGGTTTCGGCGACAATCTGGTTCAGGAAGGTGTCGAAAACTACAACAAAGATGTCTGGGGGGCCCGCGGCACGATCGAATTCGACAATGGCCCTCTCTTCATCCGCGTGTCTGGCGATTATGTGAAAGACAATTCGGACCCCCGCCAGGGCCACCGCCTGCTGCCAGGTGCATTTTCCGGCGCCCCCGTCCTCGACGATGTCTATGATACTCGCGCCGGGCTTGATGTCGTGGATCAGGAGGTCGAAGCCTATGGCGGCGGCCTGACCATCGCGTATGAACTGAATGACACCATGACGGTCAAGTCGATCACCGGCTATCGCAAGGATCATTCGACCACTCCCATCGATTTCGACAGCCTGCCCCAGGCCGATCTCGATGTGCCCGCCATCTACCGCAACAAGCAATTCAGCCAGGAACTCCAGTTCCTTTATGAAGGTGATCGCCTATCGGGCGTCCTTGGTGCCTACTATCTCGATGCCAGTGCCTTCACTGCATTCGATGTGGCACTGTTCACAACGGGCGCCATTCCGTCCGTGAATCTTCCCGGCCTCAATGCGCAGACGCTGGGTGATGTCGATACCAAGACCTGGTCGATATTCGGCGATTTCACCTACGATCTGACCGATCAGTTCAGTCTC